>Ga0326728_10001386_pt1 | contig 86082 bp, 73 predicted proteins | sample MB3enrmetagenome_FD_207602 | JGI IMG/M metagenome (GOLD analysis project Ga0326728, IMG submission 207602) | Lab enriched peat soil microbial communities from McLean, Ithaca, NY, United States - MB31MN | ecosystem: Environmental > Terrestrial > Soil > Wetlands > Peat | place: USA: New York...
CTCGATCAAAAAGCGCCCGAGCTTGACGCCGGGATTCTCTTACTGCACCCTGTGGACCTCGGACGGCTCTGGCTCAGCCAGACCTCCCGCCACCCGCCGGTGGCTCACCATCTACCCGCCCGGCCCGGAAATTGTCCTCATTCATGGACGGAATCTAAACAATCCAGTTAGTTGTCGCGTGGAAAAAGGTACCGCCTGCCACGATCAACTGCCATCTTTGGGGCGACGCCGGTAGAGCGTGCGCGAGGAAATGCCGAGCAGTTTGGCCGCTTTCTCTTTGTCGCCGCCGCACTGATTGAGCGTCTCGAAGACGAGCCGTTCCGCAGCTTCACCCAAAGGAGTGCCAATCGGGATGGTGATGGACGGGCCAAGCGGTTTGCCGCCGGCCCTGGCTGTCGTTGCCGCCGGTAGGAGATGAAAACTGTGAATCACGTTGTCGGTCGCAACGGCCAGCGCGCGCTGCATGGCGTTTTCCAATTCGCGCACATTGCCGGGCCACGAGTGCGTCAAAAGCTGGTCAATGGCCGGCACCGCGATGCTGTGGACGTCTTTCTGCATCCGGCCGGCGTGTTTTTTCAGGAAATGGTCGGCCAGCAGGGGGACATCTTCCAATCGTTCCCGCAGCGGCGGCAGATTCACGTGGACGACGTTCAGGCGGTAGTACAGGTCTTCCCGGAATTTTTCCTCGGCGATGGCTTCCTGTATGTTGAGGTGCGTGGCGCTGATGACGCGCACATCGATCTGGATGTCGCGCGTGCTGCCCAGCCGCTGGAACCGGCCGTCCTGAAGCACGCGCAGCAGCTTGGCCTGCAACTGCGTGGTCATCTCCGCAATCTCGTCCAGAAACAGCGTGCCGCCGTCGGCCAACTCGAATTTCCCCGACTTGGAATTGCCCGCGCCGGTGAACGCGCCGCGCTCGTAACCGAACAACTCGCTTTCCAGCAGCGTTTCAGGGATGGCCGCGCAACTGATTTTGACAATCGACTTGTCGTGGCGCTGGCTCAGGCCGTGAATCACGTCGGCCACGACTTCCTTGCCCGTGCCGCTTTCGCCCTGTATCAGGACGCTGACATCGGTTGGTGCAATCTGGCGGATCAGTTTTTTGACCGCTACCATCGCAGGGCTGTTGCCGATCAAGGCTTCCTCGCCACGCTGTTGCTGAAGCTGCTCGCGCAAGCGCCGGTTTTCCGCCGCCAACCGCTGTTTTTCGATCGCCTTGCCGACCGCTTTCAGAAGTGCCGGACGGTCGAGCGGCTTCTCGATGAAATCGTACGCGCCGAGCCGCATCGCTTCTACCGCCTTCTCCACCGTGCCGTGGCCCGTGATGACGATGACCTCCACGGTGGGCCGCAGTTCCTTCGCGCGCTTGAGCAAGGAAATGCCGTCCAAGTCGGGCAGCATCAGGTCGGTAATGAGCAAATCGGCTGCATCGCTTTCAAACCGGGCAAAGCCTTCCTGCCCCGTGTTGACGGCTGTGACGCGGTAGCCTTCCTTCGTGAGGATTTTTTCGGCGGCCACGCACAACGCTTCCTCGTCGTCCACCAGAAGAATGTCGGCTCGCTTTGCCATGTGCTCGCTCCTATCGCTGTGGCAATTCGATGATAAACGTCGTGCCGCGGTTTGGGGAGCTCTCGCATTGGATGCGGCCGCCGTGTTCGGCAACGATCTGTTGCGTCAGCGGCAATCCCAGTCCTGTGCCTCCGATTTTCGTGCTGAAAAACGGACTGAAGATCTGCTGGCGCTCCTCTTCCGTCATTCCCTTGCCCGTGTCGCGAACGGTCAGCACAACGCCTGATCCGGCGCGGGCGGTCTGCAGCGTGAGCGTGCCGCCGATTGGCATGGCCTCGATCGCGTTGCGGATGAGATTCAGGATCGCCTGCCAAAGCTGGCTCTCATCGGCATGAATCGGTGGCAACGATGCATCGAGGTGTGTCTCCATTTTCACCGCCGTCGCTTCAAACAGCGATTGCATGAACGACAACCCGTGGCTCAGCACATCGTTGAGCGAGACCAGTTCACGGCGCAGCTTCGGCATCCGCGCAAACTGCAGGTAATCCTCCGTCACACGCTGGATGCGCCGCACCTCCGAATCGATCGACCGCAGCAACGTGCGCGACTCCTCGGCGGCGTTGCCTGCGTCCTTCGCCAGTGCCTCGATTTCGTCGCGCACCAACTCGATGTTCAGCGTGATCGTACTGAGCGGGTTCCGAATCTCGTGAGCGAGCCGCGCCGACATCGCGCCGATTACCGCCAAGCGATCGGCACGCAGTTTTTCCTCCTCCAACCGCTTGCGCTCCGTGATGTCCCGCAAAATCGCCGAGCGTCCGATCCCCTTGCCGTGCGCGTCGCGCAGCAGCGACACGGTGACGTCCACGGACACGCGCCGCCCGTCCTTGGCCAGCCGCACCGTTTCAAAATGATAATAGCCCGTCTTCTGAATCTGCTTCTCGATGCGCTCGGGCTCTCCCGCTTCGATCAGTTCCGGCGGGATCAACATTGTGAACGGTTTGCCGATGACCTCCTCCTCGCGCCAGCCGAAAATGCGCTCCGCCGCCCGGTTCCACGAGCGAAACCGATGCTCTCCATCCAGTGCGAAAATGACATCGGCGGAACCGTTCACGATGCTTTCCAAGTGGCGCAGGTTCCGCCGGCGATCGCTCTCGATGTAAGCGTCTATCGCCAGCGAAGCATCAAGCATGAAAACCTTTTCCAAGGCGAGAATCGATTCGTCCGCGCGTTGAGCGTCGGTCGCGTAATGCCCACGGATCAACGGCGTGATCAGTTTGAAGCAACGGCTGTATGCCAGCAGATACCAGCACGGCGACAATCCCACCCGTTCATGCGCCTGGCCGATCCGCAACCGCTCCTGGAAATACTGGTCATCGTAGTCGCCGCCCGTGATGCGAATCAAGTACGCCCGCTGCAATCCTTTCAACCGATCCACGGTCGGGCGGTCGCGCAGCAGTTGCGCGGTTTCCGGGAAACTCAACAGATGATCGTAGAACGCATCCACGACGGTGGAAACGTGCTGCTCGAAAAGCGGACGCAACGCCCTAAGCAATTGCTCATCGCGCTCCGTCACGCCAATAAAGCGAAGCCGCTGCTCACGCTCAGAAAGTGCCATTGCCGCCCACAGGGTACGGACAGCCTGACAAATTGTCAATTCAAGGCCCGTTGTACTCCGGGAACGGTTGGGTAGATGGTGGGCCCCCTTTCGGGTGCGGAAGCTGAAGGCGTCTTCAATCAGGACTTGGAGCGTTCTGCGGGCTCGGGGCAAGGGCCAGCGTTGTAGGATCCCCCCCAGCCCCCGACGCTGGTCGGAAACCGTCAACGAGGAAACCAAGAATGAAATGGACACATCGGGCGGTTCTCTCCTACAGAGAAATTGTGCATACGATCCGCAGAAGGTGCCGCTGTGTCCACTGCCATACTACACCATTGATCCGTTCCCAAAACCATCGTTTTGATTGGCGCTTGCAGTGGGTGATGCACGCGCGCCAGTACGGCCAGCGCGCGGCGGCCCGCACGTTTCGTTGTTCGCGGCGCGCCGTGGCCAAGTGGTTGAGGAGCGTTTCCAGCAGCCACCCGGCCGTACAGGCCTGCTGGAGCGCTCCCGTGTGGTTTCAGCGCGATCAAGCGCATCCTGCGGCAACATGGGTTGACCCGTCGCCCGCGCCCGCCGCCACCAGCGCAACCGCGATCTGCGCGCCGTGAAAGCCGCGTACCAATTGGTCACGCAGTTCCAGATGGACATAAAGTTCCTCTCCCGACATCCCCCACTACTGGCCGCAGATGCAGCTGGTGCGGTTGCCGAAGTTCCAAGACAGCATCCGCGAACTCAGTTGCGGCGCGCAGTTGCTGGTCTATGCCGACGAGGTCAGGGTGACCTATGCCGGGTTGGCGGCTCGCCGCCTCTTGGTGCACTTGCAACGGCAGGGGATCGATCCGGCCATCTGATATATCGATCCTTCCGTCAGGGTTCACCTCACACAGAGTTGCAGGGCCTGCGGTCCCGCCATTAGCGACACGTGATTCGCTGCCACTTGAAAGCCAAGGCCCGGATCGCCAGCCACCGACCTAATCAAGAGGAAACCCGGAACCGACCAACCCGTCGCAGGCACAAACCAAATTGACAGGCAAAGCCGGCTGGCCTAGTCTGCTTTCAGTTGAGGTGGACTTGGAGCCTCTGACTTTCGCGCAGCTAGCGGGCGCGCGTTGACAGACAGCGGGTTGTTTCACTAAATAGCACCTCCCTGTATGTTGGAGAACGAATACGATGCTTGAATCACTTTTGAGTCCCCAGACGATCGCGGTGTTGGGGGCATCGCAAACGCCGGGCAAGGTCAGCCACGAAATCGTTGCCAACCTCATCAACGGCGGTTATCAGGGCACGATCGTGCCGGTGAATCCCAAGGCCGACGAGATTCTTGGACTGAAATGCTACCACGACCTCAAGGAGTACGAGGGCGAAGTAGACCTCGGCGTCATCGCGGTGCCGCTGAAGGCGGTGAAGGGAACGGTTCAGAGCGCCATTGACGCCCGGGCGAAGGCGGTGATCGTCATCACTGCCGGCTTCAAGGAGGTCGGCGCAGAAGGCGCGGCCTTGGAGCAGGAGATTACGGATTTGTGCCGGGCCAACGGCGTGCGGTTGATGGGGCCGAACTGCATCGGCGTGCTCAACACCGCGCACAAGATGAACGCCACGTTCGCCCCGATGATGCCGCCCGCCGGGCGTATCTCGGTGATTTCGCAGTCGGGTGCACTTTGTGTGGCGATCCTCGACCTAGCAGTGAATTTGAAGATGGGCCTCGCCAAGGTCATCAGCTTCGGCAACAAAGCCGACCTCAACGAAGTGGATTTCCTACAGGCGCTGGCGGAAGACAAGGACACAAGCGTCATCGCCGGTTACCTGGAGAGCATCACGGAAGGAAACAAGTTTCTGCAGGTGGCCGAACAAGCCGCGTCGCATAAACCGGTCGTCATCCTGAAGGTCGGCATCACGCAGGCGGGCGCCAAGGCGGCTTCCTCGCACACGGGCAGTCTCGCCGGCGCGGACATGGCGTACGGTGCCGCGTTCAAACGGTCCGGCGTGATCCGTGCCGAGAATTTCGAGGCGTTGTTCGATTACGCGATCGCGCTGGCGTTGCAACCGTTGCCCCGCGGCAACCGCGTGGCGATTATCACCAATGCCGGCGGACCGGGCATCATGGCTGCCGACGCGGCGGAGATCGCCGGGCTGAAGATGGTTGCGCCGACGGAAGAGACACAGAAAAAACTCCGGGAGTGTCTGCCGGCCTCGGCGGCGTTCGGCAACCCGGTGGATGTCATCGGCGACGCCGACCCCGAACGCTACATGAAAGCGTTCGAACTCGTTCAGGAGGATCCCAACACCGACGCGATCATTGTGGTGGTGACACCGCAGAACATGACGCAGCCGCTGGCGCTGGCGGAGAAGCTGGCGGCGGCGCATCACGGCAAGAAGCCTCTTTTGGCCGCGTTCCTCGGCGGCAATGAAGTGATACCGGCGCGCGAGCGACTGATGGCGCTGAACATTCCAAGCTATCCGTCCGCAGAACGGGCGGTCGCCGCGCTGCAGGCGATGCAGGATTACGCAGCGTGGCGGCGCCGACCGCCACGGATCGTCACGCGCTTCCCCGTTAACCGCCACCGCGTGGACCGGGTGATCAATTGGCACGTGAAGATGGGCACCCGTCAGGTCGGCGAAGTGGAGGCCAAGGAAATCCTGCGCGCCTACGATTTCAACGTGTTGCCCGGTTTTCTTGCCCGCAACGCCCACGAGGCCGTGGACGCCGCCGACCGGGTTGGCTACCCGGTGGTGATGAAGATCGTGTCGCCTCACATCGTCCACAAGTCCGACGTGGGCGGCGTACGGATCAGCCTCGCCAATGCCGAACAGGTGCGTGACGCGTTCGACCTGATGATCATGCGCATCCAGCAGCTCGCTCCCGATGCCTACATCCGCGGGGCGTACGTCGAGAAAATGGGGCCGCGGGGCCGCGAAGTGATTCTCGGTATGACGCGCGATCCGCAGTTCGGGCCGATGCTGATGTTTGGTTTGGGCGGCATCTTCGTTGAAGTGATGAAGGACGTGACATTCTACCTCGCGCCGATCACTGCCGAGGAAGCGATGCAGATGTTGAAAGGAACGCGTTCCTACACGTTGCTCAGAGGCGCGCGCGGCCAGGCGGCGGTGGATTTGGAGGCCGTCGCCGGCGGCCTGCAACGCATCAGCCAACTCGCGACCGATTACCCGCAGATCACGGAATTGGACATCAACCCCTTTATCGTCGGCGAAGTGGGCACCGGCGCCTACCTGGCCGACGCGCGTATGACCCTAGCGAGTGTGGACGGGCAGCAAAGTGAGCAGCATCATGAGTGACAAGCAACCCAGTTACGATCCGAATTGGAAGGAGAAATACAAGGCGTCCATCACGACGGCGGCGGAGGCGGTTGCCAGGCTGCGGCAGGGCCAGCGCGTGTTCATCGGGACGGGCTGCGCCGAGCCGCTGGAACTGGTGCGCGCCCTCACCAGCCGCGCCACCGACTTGCCCGACACCGAGATTTTGCATCTGCTGACTTTCGGTGAAGCGCCGTACGCCCACAAGGAGATGGCGCAGTTCTTCCGCGTGAACAGTTTCTTCATCGCGGAAAACGTACGGAACATCATTCAGGAAGGGTTGGGCGATTATACGCCGATTCACCTGTCGGACATCCCGCGGCTGTTCAACTCCGGGCAGTTGCCGCTCGACGCCGCGTTGATTCAGGTGTCGCCGCCGGACGAAGATGGAATGTGCAGCCTCGGCGTGTCGGTGGACATCGTCAAAAGCGCCACAGAGAACGCCTCGCTCGTCATCGCCCAGGTCAATCCCAACATGCCACGCACGCTCGGCGACACGCTTATCCACGTTTACGACTTGGACGCGCTGGTGCCCTCGAAGGAGCCGATTCACGAGGTTCCCTATGTGGAAGACACCGAGGAAGCTCAGCGCATCGCCGAGTACGTCGCCGCGCTTGTTGAGGACGGTTCCACCATCGAGCTTGGAATCGGGCGCATCCCGCATTCGCTGTTGCAGTTTCTGAAGGGCAAAAAAGATCTCGGCATTCACACCGAGATGCTCACCGACGGGATCGTGGATCTGGTCAAGACCGGCGTCATCAACGGCAGCCGCAAATCGCTCGACCGCGGCCGCATCGTCGCCAGTTTCTGCCTTGGCACCCGCAAGCTGTACGATTTCGTGGACAACAATCCCATGTTCTCATTTCGTCCGACCGAGTACGTCAACGATCCGTCGGTCATCAGCCAACAGCACAAGATGGTGGCGGTCAACACTGCCTTGGAGATTGATCTCACCGGCCAGGTCTGCGCCGACTCGCTCGGCACGAAGTTTTTCTCGGGAGTCGGCGGCCAAGTGGACTTCAACCGTGGCGCAGCCAAGGCGCACGGTGGCAAAGCCATCATTGCGTTGCCCTCCACCGCGCGCGGCGGCACCGTCTCGCGCATCGTGACACGCCTCAGCCCCGGCGCCGGCGTCGTGACCACGCGGGCGGGCGTGCATTACGTGGCCACCGAGTACGGCGTGGCGTATCTCCATGGCAAGAGCGTCAAGGAGCGGGCCATGGCGTTGATCAGCATCGCCCATCCGAAGTTCCGCGCGCAACTGCTGCGCGAAGCCATTGAGACCAAATACCTTTCCGCCGAGATGGCCGACAAGGAAGGCAAGATCATCGTCGGCCCGAAGGAACTGCGCACCAGCTATCTGTTGAACGACGGCACGCAGATCAACTTCCGCCCGATTCATCCGACTGACGAGCCGCTGATGCGCGACCTGTTCTACAACCTGTCGCAGCAGACAATTTATTATCGCTTCATGAGCAACATGACGCGCGTGCCCCGGCGCCAGATCGAAGACTTCGTCTATATTGACCATCGCAATGAAGTGGCGATCGTCGGCACCTTGCCGGCGGCCCACGGGGAAGACATCATTGCCATGGGCAGTTATTATCTCGACCCGAAAACCAACCGCGCGGAAGTCGCTTTCGTCGTGGAGGACAAATGGCAGAAACGCGGCATCGGAACGTTCCTGCTCAGTTATCTCGCCCGCGTCGCGCGACGGAACGGCATCAGCGGGTTCACCGCAGAGGTGCTGCGCGACAACCGCCCCATGCAGGCGGTCATCAGCAAGAGCAATTGCAAGGTCCGCAGCGCGCTCAGCGGCGACGTTTATCACTACGACATGGAATTTGCGTAGCTCGGGCTGCTCACGAACAAAAAACTCGAACTCATCCGGAGACCTATTCTTTAGAACTTGTCATTCTGAGCGAAGCGAAGAATCTCTGGTGTTTTCATAGTTCCCCGAACGACTGAGACCCTTCGCCGCGCTCAGGGTGACAGCTTATGGGTGTTTTTGGATGGGTTTCTACTGATGTGGTCTTTTACCGTCAGGCGAGAGTTCGCCTTGCGGTCGGTACCGATTCCAACCCGACCCCAAACCGGCAGCGAGGGACCAGTAGAGAATGAGCAAGCGCGAACTGGCGTTCATCCATTCGCCGGACATCGAGGCGTTCACCTATCCGCCTGATTGCCCGTTCCGCACCGAGCGGGCGGCACGGCTGCGAGAGCGGCTCGCCTCCTTTCAACTGCTGACCGGCCAAGACCGCGCAGTTGTGGCACCACGACCCGCGACGCGGGCTGAGTTGGAGAAGTTTCACTCGCCGCCTTACCTCGACGAACTGGAGCGCGCTGCGGCCGGCGATCTGACGGTCGCAGGATTCGGCATGGGCTTGGGCGGACCCGACACGCCGGTGTTCCGCGACGTTTACGAACATCCCCGATGGGCGTGCGGGGCGACGCTGACCGGTGTTCAGTTAATCTTGTCGGGCGACGCCGATGTTGTCTTCAACCCCTCTGGCGGTTTCCATCATGCCGGCGCAGAGAAAGCATCCGGCTTCTGCTACCTGAACGACGTGGTGCTCGGCTGCCAGCGGTTGGCGGAAGCTGGCAAGCGCGTCCTCTGTCTCGATCTCGATGCCCACCACGGCGACGGCACGCAGGAGGCGTTTTACAACCGCAATGATGTGATGACCATTTCGATGCACGAGAGCGGCAAGACTCTGTTTCCGTGGGGCGGCTTCGAGAACGAAATTGGATCGGGTCCCGGCCACGGCTGGAACGTGAACGTGCCGCTGCCGGCCTACACGTACAACGAGGCGTTTCTGCTTGCGTTCAACAAAATTAGCGTACCGCTGATCGGGGCGTTCAACCCCGACGTGCTCGTGGTCGAGTTTGGCATGGACACGCTGGCCGGCGATCCGCTGACGCATCTGGCCCTGACCAACAACGTTTATCCCGAAATCGTCCATCGCCTTCTGAATTTCGGTAAACCGATCTTGGCCACCGGCGGCGGCGGTTACAACGTCGAGAACACCGTGCGCGGTTGGGCACTGGTGTGGCAAACATTCTGCGGGGAAGAAGATGAAAACGACTTGGGCGTCGGCATGGGCGGCGTGATGTTGCAGAGCACGGAATGGCTCGGCGGCCTCCGTGATCGCGAGTTACCCGTGCGCGCCGAACAACGCGCCGCCGTCGAGCCGGTCGTGCGCGAGACAGCCCGGAGGATTCGCCGGACCGTGTTCCCGCTGCACGGCTTGCCGGTGGAATGCTGAAAGCTTGCCCACCGCTGGCCTCGGCTTTATGCTGGCGCTAAGAACATCATGAGCCCGACGCAACCCGAAGATCAATCACTGGCCAGTCCGCAGATTCACCGTCAGCCGCTGGTCGCGTATTTCTCGATGGAGATCGCGCTCGAACCTTCCATCCCGACGTACAGCGGCGGCCTCGGCATGTTGGCGGGCGACACGATCCGGTCCGCCGCCGATCTGCGCGTGCCGATGGTGGGCGTGACGCTACTGCACCGCAAAGGTTATTTCTATCAGCGCCTCGATGCCAGCGGTTGGCAGACGGAGCAGCCGGTCGAGTGGGTCGTGGAGGATCATCTCCAGGAGATGCCGCCGCGCGTGGCGGTGACATTGGAAGGAAGACGCGTGATGGTCCGCGCATGGAAATACAAGGCGTTCGGTCCGGAGGATTTTTACGTGCCGGTGTATCTGCTCGACACGGATCTGCCGGACAACTCGGAATGGGACCGCACGCTGACGGATTACCTGTACGGCGGCGATCTGCACTATCGTTTGTGTCAGGAAGTCATTCTCGGCATCGGCGGCGTGCGGATGTTGCGGGCGCTGGGCTACGGCGAGATCGGCCGGTTCCACATGAACGAAGGCCACGCGAGCCTGTTGACGGTTGTCCTCCTCGATGAACAGGCGCAAAAGGCAGGACGCGACGCGTTCACGCACGAGGACGTGGAGGAAGTGCGCCGCAAGTGCGTGTTCACTACCCACACGCCGGTGCCGGCCGGCCACGACAAGTTTCCGTTGGACATGGTGACTCGCGTCCTCGGCCGCGACGAGATGAAGGCGATGAAAGACGTGTTTTGCTGCGACGGCGAATTGAACATGACGTACCTCGCGCTCAACCTGAGCCACTACGTCAACGGTGTCGCCAAGAAACACGCCGAGGTTTCCCAGCACATGTTCGCGCAGTATCGCATCGACGCCATCACCAACGGCGTCCACGTGGGAACGTGGATGTCGCCTGCATTCCAGACGTTGTTCGATCAGCACATCCCGGGTTGGCGCACGGACAGCTTCAGTTTGCGCTACGCCTTGAGCATCGCCCCGCAAGAGCTTTGGAACGCTCACATGGAGGCCAAACGCAAACTCATCGACTGGGTAAACCGGGAAACTAATGCGGGCATGGATCTTCAGGATCTGACGCTCGGCTTTGCCCGACGCGCTGCGACGTACAAACGTGCCGATCTGCTCTTCCACGACATGGAACGATTGAAGAACATCGCCGCCAAAGCGGGCAAACTCCAGATCGTCTACGCGGGCAAGGCGCATCCGCAGGATCAAGACGGAAAAGAGCTGATCAAACAGATTTTCCAAGCAAGCGCAGCGCTCAAGGGCTATGTCAAAGTCGCCTACCTCGCCAACTATGATTGGGCGCTCGGACGATCGATGACCGCCGGCGTGGACATCTGGCTCAACACTCCGCAGCCGCCGCTGGAGGCCTCGGGCACGAGCGGCATGAAAGCCGCCGTCAACGGCGTGCCGAGCCTCAGCATCCTCGATGGCTGGTGGATTGAAGGCTGCATCGAAGGCACGACCGGCTGGGCGATCGACAGCGTTGCGCCGGCTGAGGGCGATCGCTCCCCGCACGATGCGGCGTCGCTGTACGACAAGTTGGAGCAGGTCGTCATCCCGTTGTTCTATCGTGACCGCGCACGTTTCATCGACGTGATGCGTCACGCGATTGCGTTGAACGGCTCATTTTTCAACACTCAACGCATGGTGCTCCAGTACGTCTTGAAAGCCTACTTCCGCTGATAGATGGCCACGCCGAGCAACACAATGGATGCCGAACTTGCCCGCCGCAGTGACGATGGCGGGCTGGTCAGCCCCGGTCCCGACGTGGAACTGGTCCGTCGGGCACGCGGGGGCGACCTGAATGCGTTTGAGGAATTGGTCAACCGCCACGAACGCCGCATCTACACCCTTGCCCGCCGCATCACCGCCAACGAACAGGACGCCGAGGACGTAACGCAAGAAGCCTTTCTCAGCGCGCTGGAACATCTCGCCGATTTCCGCGAAGAATCGAGTTTCGGCGCCTGGCTCTCGCGCATTGCCACCCACGCCTCGCTGAAGATCATCCGCAAACGCAAAGGCCTTCCCACCGAGCCGCTCGAAGAACGGGACGACCTGCCTCGTCCGCAATACATCGCCGACTGGCGCGAATCACCTGAGCAACTCGCCCAGCGCAATGAAACGGCGCACCTGATCGACGATGCCCTGGCCAAACTCGACGAAGGCCGCCGCGTCGTTTTCCTACTGCGCGATGTCGAAGGTTTCTCCGTGAAAGAAACCGCCGTCGCGCTGGGCCTGAGCGAAGCCAACGTCAAAGTCCGTATCCTCCGTGCCCGACTCCAACTCCGCGAACAACTCACCAGCGCCTTCGGCGACGAACGCAAACGCGTCACTCCGCACCGGCACTGAAGGCTCTTGGAAAACCGTCCATCCCTCTGTCATCCTGAGCTTGGCCCGAAGGCGTTCGGGGCGAAGCGAGCGAATCTCAGTCGTTGCTGACCGCTCTTGTCATAATTGCCTCAAGGAAAATGGCGGCTTAGCCTTGAGTAGCGCATCACCCGGCAACGCAGCGGGCAATGTATCCATGATGTCCCGAAGGAACGGGCACATCTGGAGGTCACAGTAGTAGCCGGAAGGCACTCCGACTCGCAGATTCAACCTTTGAGCATCACCCGGTCTAATTCGCTTCGGCCTCGATAGCACGAGTGTTTCCTTCGAGCGCGTGATTGTGACGTAAAATAGCCGCCGTTGCTCCTCAAAATAATCCGCGTCCGTGCCGGGGTATTCCTCGCTTCGAATTCCGGGGATCGCTTCTTTGCAAAGCCCCAAGACGTACACATGGTGCGCAGTCAGACCTTTCCCGCCCCAGAGAGTTGTGACCTTCAGCTTCGATTTGGACTCTGTTGCCAGCGGTTCTCTCGTCGCGATGCTGTACCGGAGTTGCCGAACAACTTGTTGGAGCAAGTCGTCGCGCTCCAAATCCTGACCTGCGGCTTCAACCTCGGCGAGTATTTGTCGCGCGTTGGCTCGAAGAATCCTGATGTCCTCCGTTGCCGTCGTTGCATCTTCGTCGTCCCCGGTCACCCATAATCGGCGGGACAGCGCCGCCTCAATGAAGTCGTCGGCTTCGAGGTCGTGCCACGCTTTCGTTTTCAGCAGTGTGCGATACCGGGACGCCCTCTCCCAAAGCACGCTCCCACCTGCGCCTCGCGATGCCGTTTGGCTTTCCTTGCTGAGAGCGAGCACAGCTTGCTCGGTAATAACATCATTGCACCGCTCCAAGAACTGAAGGTATGCGGGAGCGTTGCGCCGAGGAGGAAGATGATTCGTGTTCGCCGTGGGCGTTCTGTATCCAAGCCACGCGCGCCATGTCGGCGGATCGGGGTCTGCCAACAGACACAGAAACAAGAATGCTTCCCTCACAGGCCACAGTTCCAAGATGCTCTCCGAAAAGCCGAGTTCCACCGTGATTGAGGAATCGAGTTTAAGGAGTTCATCGCGTAGCCGGTAGCCAAACTGACGACGAGTCACCATTGCCAAGTGCTTGTCGTCGGCAGGCGTTCGATTGATGTTGTCCAAAATTAACTGGGCCATGCCCTGAGCTTCAGAGGCAGGCGTCTTCCAATACACAACGAGATTCTTCGCGTGACCTTTGTTCGCAGGCTTCATCGGCATCGCTTCCGACAGGCTCATAAGCTTGTTGGCGGCCACGACGATTTCCTTCGGACATCGCTGGCATTCCGTCATCGGACAATCCCGAATCGGAACGCGTTTGAGCAAAGAATGCTCCGGCAACTTGGCCAACCCCTTTCGCTCATTGCCCAAGAACGCGTAGATGGACTGGCGTGGATCGCCGAGTGCAACCAACTGGCCGTCGTCCGAGCGCAACCGGAGAAACAACTCCTGTTCCGCCGGCGTGAGGTCCTGAAATTCGTCCACGATCACATGGTCATATTCCGCGTCGGTGAAGTCGCCGCCTTTGATGCGGTCGAGCAACAGTCCCGGCAGATCACTAATCAAGCGCGCCTTGTGTCGGTTCAACCATCTTTGGATGGCCTGCCAAAGCTCGGGATGCTTGCGGATGTTAGCCTCGTGGTCATGCAACGCCTGCTCGGCATCCGAGTGTCTCCCGAACGCTTGTTGGAGCGGGGGATACTCATGCAACACGTCGTACAGCATTGCCTCGCGCTCGTGCGGCAACAAGATGCGAATATCCTCGCCGATCACGCGCAGACAAAAGCCGTGGACTGTCTGAATGATGGGCCGCTCACTAACATCTGCATTGTCCAGTTCTGCCTCAATGTCGTCCGCCAACTGCTGCGCGATCACACGGTTGAAAGCTACAACAGCGACCTTGCGACCCGAACACGCTAGTCCGTCGGGATGTAGTAGTCGAATGACACGCCGAACGAGCCCGAACGTCTTGCCAGTGCCAGGCCCGGCTTCCACGCGGATCACCGGTGCATCGTCATTGATGAGCGGCAAAACCTGCTGACCGTTGACGCCGACATTCCAAGGGGTGATAAGATGATACGTTTTTATTCGACTCAAATGCTACTCCTCCTCCTTTCTCTTCGGCTTCGCTCAGGGCAAGCTGGCTCAGGGTGACAAGAGATAATGCCGTTGAAGCCAACGAGCCAAGGACACGGGTCGTCGAGGTAAAGGCGCCGCAGCGAATCCTTGATCCCCTGACAGGCTGTTAACCCGGATTATTCATGAACAGGTCAGAACAACAACAGTCTGCTTCGGGTTTCCCCCGTTCATGAATAAGTTGGGTTAGCCTCACGGCTCGCAGTATGCCGGGAGAAGCGGCGCAAACCAAGAAGAGACCTGACACGCTTATTGCAAAAATCAATTGTGGGCTGGCAGCCCAAACGGTTGCCAGCCGTTGGTCGATCAAGTTCTCGGCGCGAAACCCGGTGGGCTTCGCGCCCTACAATTCTTGAGGCGACTTGGTTTTCCTGTAACCTTTTCCGTCTTCGCGGCTCAGTGCTGGGTGAAGATGAAATGCGAAGAGCTATTGGCGCTGCTGAACGAGTATGTGGACGGGACGGTTGACCCGGCCACTTGCGAGGAGTTTGAGAAACATCTGGCGGGCTGCAATCCCTGCCAAGTCGTCGTGGACAATATCCGCAAGACCGTCACGCTCTACAAGAACGGTCAGCCGTACGAGTTGCCGGTACAGTTCCGTGAACGTCTCCACGACATGCTGCGCAAGCGGTGGAAGGAGACACATTGAACATGATTGCGAACATTGCCATCGGCGTCATCATCGGCGGATCGTTGGGCTTTGCCAATTACCGGTTCATCGGCTGCAAGACGGGCACGTGTCCGCTGAGCGCCAACCCGTGGATCAGCACCCTTTACGGGATGCTCATTGGCGGACTCATCTCTGGTTCTTTTCGTTAACAAAACACAGGAGGAGTGATCTCATGACCATCGAACGTTACATCCGCATCATTGCCGGCAGTTTTATTCTCATCAGCCTGGCGTTGGCCCATTGGGTCAGCCCGTACTGGCTATGGTTCACAGCATTTGTCGGCGCGAATCTGTTGCAGTCGGGCTTCACGAAATGGTGCCTGATGGAAGACATCCTGAAGAAACTCGGCGTCGGCGAGGGGAGCTGTTGCCAGAAATGAAACGGCTCTTCGCAATCACGCTGGCCGTCAGCCTCACCGCTGCCGTCCACGCTCAAAACGCTCCGCGCTCCCTGACGCTCGACGAAGCCGTGAAGATTGCGCTCGGGAAGAATCCTGACCTCGGCGGCGCGCAACAACGCGTGAGAGCGGCGCACGCGGCGCTCCAGCAGGCTGATGCCGCGTTCTGGCCGCAGATTCGCGTGAGTGAAAGCTACGCCGCCAGCGACAATCCTGTGCAGGCGTTCATGATGACGCTCAACCAGCGCACGTTCAGTTTCGGCGCGAACTTCAATCACCCCGATACCACCGACAACCTGAACACAAAAGTGCTGGCGACCTACTCGCTCTACAACGGCGGAAGCGACTTTGCGGCGCGTCAGGCGGCCCGACTTGGCGCGGAAGCACGCGAAAGCGCGCTCGACGCCGTGCGCAACGACCTGGTGTTCGAGGTCGCGCGGAGTTTTTACACCATCGGCAAGGCGCGCCGGTTCGTGAGCGTGGCCGAAGCGGCGGTTGCCAGCATGGAGTCGAATCTCAACGTCGCCAGCAACCGGTTCGCCCAGGGCACCGTCCTCAAGAGCGATTTCCTCGACGCCGAAGTGCGGGTGGCCGAAGCCCGAGAAAACCTCGTCCGCGCCCGCAATGCCCTGGCGGTTTCCGAAACGATTTTCCGCAACGTGCTGGGTGTGGGGGAAAAGGAAAATGTGACAGCGGGCGAGGTGCTTTCCAATCCTAGTAGGAGCGGCCTCCCGGCAGAGATCGGCGCGGATTCCCCTAGCGACAGGTATGTCGCTCCTGCGGAAGAATTGGACATCACCAGCCGTCCGGAGTTGCTCGCCGCGCAAAAGGTCGTCGCGGTCGCCGAGCGTCAGATCCGCGTTACAACCGGGGAACATCTGCCCCGCGTCAACGCGTTTGCGAGTTACGATCTCGACAGCGGCGACGCGAATCGTTTCGCGGACAGCTGGGTCGCGGGTGTCAGCGTCCAACTCGACGTGTTCGACGGGTTTCTGACCCACAGCAAGGTCGCCGAGGCGCGGGCGAATCTGGAGGCGGCGCGTGAAGAACTCCGCCGGACCGAACTGGCACTTCAACTCGAAGTAAAACAGGCGGAGTTGGGCTTGCACCAGGCGCAAGCGCGTCTCGAAACAACGGCGCGCGTGGCGGGCCAGGCTGAAGAAAGCCTGCAAATCTCAAAGGAACGCTACAGCAACGGGATGGCGCTGCTGACGCAACTGCTCGATGCCGAGACGGCGCTGACCGCTGCCCGCCAACGTCGGGCGGCTGCCGAAGCCGATTATCAAATTGCCCGCGCGGCACTGGACAAGGCGCTGGGAAAATCTTGGAAGGAATGAGTTATGAGAATCCGGGTTTTCATCATTGGGGTTTGCACGCTGGGTGTGTCGGTCGGTTGCGGACGCCATGAGGCGACCGCACCCGGCGGGCCGGCGATGAAAGTGCAGACGATGGAAGCGCAACTCCAGCGGGCGCCGGAGATCTACGAGTCCGCTGGCACCGTGCGGGCGAAGCAGACCGCGATAATCTCGGCGAAAGTCATGGCAACGATTCTGGAAATTCCGGTCAAACCCGGCGACTCCGTTCGGGCGGGCGACGAACTGGCAAAGCTGGACGACCGCGACCTACGCGCCGAGTACGAGCGCGCCAAGGCCGACTACGAGCGATTCAGGAACCTGCTTGAAAAGGAAGCGGCCACGCGCGCGGAGTTCGACGCGGTCGAATCGCGTTACCGCGTGGCCGAGGCGAATTTGAGTCATGCGAGCATCGTCGCGCCGTTCGGCGGCGTCGTAGGACAGAAGTCATGCGACGTGGGCGATCTCACGAGTCCCGGCAAAGCATTGTTTATCGTAGAACAGCCTACCGAGTTTCGCCTTGAAACTCAGGTGCCGGAACGGTTCGCCAGCGTGGTGGGCGTCGGCAAGAGCGTCCACGTGATCATCGACGCAACGGGGGAAAAATGCGACGGCGTCGTTGCCGAGGTCAATCCTGTCGCGGACGCGGCCAGCCGCAGTTTTCTGGCGAAGATCGATCTGCAATGCAAACAGCCGCTGAAGACCGGCATGTTCGGCCGCGCCGAATGGCTGGTCGGCGAACGCACGCGCGTGTTCCTGCCGAAAGCGGCTGTGCACGAGCGCGGACAACTCACATACGTCTTGGTCGCGAGCGAGGGACGCGCGGAGATGCGGCTGGTGAAACCGGGACAAGCATATCTCGACCTCGTGGAGATCCTGTCGGGCTTGCAGCCGGGCGACAACGTGATCGTGAATGCGGAAGGGGAACTGAGCGACGGACAGAGCATTAGTCCCTCATCATGAACGCACCCGAACATCACGCCCACCAACTCGGGTTTGTCGGTCGCGTTGTCCGTTTCTTCATTGATTCCAAGCTGACGTCACTGATTGTGGTAGCTGCGGTGCTGCTCGGCGTGGGAGCCGTGGCGTTGCTGCCGCGCGAGGAGGAACCGCAGATCATCGTGCCGATGATCGACATCTTCGTGCAGGCACCGGGCATGTCGGCCAAGGAGGTTCAGGAACGCGTCACCAAGCCGATGGAACAGTTGCTCTGGGAGATTCCTGGCGTCGAGTACATCTACTCCACATCCAGCCCGGGCATGTCGATGGTGATCGTGCGGTTTCTGGTCGGGGAAAACGAAGAAGCGGCCATCGTGCGGCTCAACCAGAAGATGTTCGCCAATTTCGACCGGATCCCGCCCGGCGTTTCCCAACCGCTGATCAAGCCGCGCCGGATCGATGACGTGCCGGTGCTGGCGCTCACGTTGTGGAGCAAACGCTACGACCACTACGAACTGCGGCGGATCGCGGCGCAACTGGACGAGCAGATCGCCCAGGTCAGGAACGTCTCGACCACCACGTTGATCGGCGGCGCGCGCCGGCAGGTGCGCGTGTTGGTGGATTCGGCCAAACTGGCTGCCTACCATCTCGATCCGATCCGCGTAACGCAGATGTTGCAGACGGCCAACCAGCAATCGAAGGAAGGCAGTTTCGCGGCCGAAAACCGCGAGGTGCTGGTGGATACCGGCGGATTTCTCAAGGACGCCGAGGACGTGGCGTCGGTGGTCATGGGCGTTTACGACGGCAAGCCGGTCTACGTCCGTGACATGGCTCAGGTTCTGGATGGACCTGAGGAGCCGAACCAGTACGTGCTGTTCGGAATGGGCCCGGGCGGTGCGGCCAGAGGCGGTGAAGGCAGCGTGGGCGCCGCCGCGAGCACACAGGGCGAATACCCCGCCGCCACCATTTCTATCGCCAAACGAAAAGGAGCCAACGCCATCTGGGTCGTGGACGATGTGTTACGAAAGGTCAATTTGCTCAAGGGGCGTGTCATCCCCGGCGACGTAAACATCGCGATCACCCGTAACTATGGGCAGACAGCCGAGGAGAAATCCAATGAGTTGCTGTTCCACATGGCGCTCGCCGTGATTGGCGTGAGCATTCTCATTGCGCTGGTGCTGGGCTGGCGCGAGTCGGGTGTGGTGGCGGTGGCAATCCCAGTCACGCTGGCACTGACGCTGGCGACGTTTTACTTCCTGGGGTTTACACTGAACCGGATCACATTGTTCGCCCTGATTTTCTCCATCGGTATTCTGGTAGACGATCCCATTGTCGGCGTCGAGAACATCGTGCGCCACTTTCATCTGCCGCAGAACAAGGGCCGGCCGTTGATGGAGGTGACGATCGAGGCGGTGGTGGAGGTCGGTAGCCCGCTGGTTCTGGCGACGTTGACCGTGATCGCGGCGATTCTGCCGATGGCGTTTGTCAGTGGCCTGATGGGGCCCTACATGCGGCCGATCCCCATCGGCTCCAGCGCAGCGATGGTTTTTTCAATGATTGTGTCGTTCGCGGTGACCCCGTGGGCCGCGTTGCGCGTGCTGCGGGGCCGGACACGCGAGGAAGCGGCGCACGGTGAACACGGCAAGGAAGATTGGGCGACCCGGCTGTACCGGCACGTCATGGGCCCTCTGATTCATCATCCGTTGTGGCAAGCCGGGTTCCTCGCGTCGATGGTCGTCCTGTTGTTGGCGGCCATGTCGATGGTCTATTTCAAATTGGTACGCGTAAAGATGCTGCCGTTCGACAACAAGAGCGAGTTCGAGGTGGTTGTGGATATGGCTCAGGGCGCCACGCTGGAACAGACGGCGCGCGTCGCCCAAGAATTGGCAGGGATCGTTCGGCACGAGCCTGAAGTCACGAATTACCAGATCTACGTCGGCACGGCGGCCCCGTACACGTTCAATGGATTGGTGCGCCACTATTTCCTCCGCCGCGGCCCCACGGTGGCGGAGATCCAGGTCAATCTGGTCGGCAAAAGCGAACGCCACGCCCAGAGCCACGAAATTGCCAAGCGGGTGCGGCGGAAACTGGAGTCGGTCGCCGCCCGGCTCGGCGCGCGCATGAAAGTGGTCGAGGCGCCGCCGGGTCCGCCTGTCTTGGAAACGCTGGTCGCCGAGATCTACGGTCCCGATCATCAGAAACAGATCAAGGCCGCCCGCAAGGTGCGGGAAATCTTCCAGCACACCGCCGGCGTGGTGGACGTGGATTGGTACATGGAAGGTGGCGGACCGAAATACGTATTCCAGTTCGACCACGAGAAGGCGGCGCTCAACGGCATCAGTGCGGAGCACGCCGCGCAGGCGCTAAAGATTGCCCTCGAAGGATCCGAAGTCGGGTTGCTGCACGCCCCGCGGGAGAAGGAGGACGTGGCGATTTTCGTGCGACTGCCGATTGACCAGCGCTCCAGCGTTGGCGACCTGCTGGCGGTGCACGTCGCGTCGCCCAACGGGACAATGGTGCCGCTGGGCGAGCTCGTCAAGGCGAAGCCGGCGACGGAAGACACCAGCATCTACGAAAAGAACATGCAACCGGTCGTGTACGTCCTTGGCGACATCGCCGGCGCGGAGGAAAGCCCCGTGTACGCGATTCTCAACATGAACAAGGAGATCAAAAAACTCGGTCTGGAGATCTACAGCACGCGCCAGCCGTTCTCGACGGAAAACCTTTCCATGAAATGGGACGGCGAATGGCATATTACGTACGAGGTGTTCCGCGACCTCGGCGCGGCGTTCGCAGTGGTGCTTGTGTTGATCTACGTGCTGGTGGTGGGTTGGTTCCGCTCGTTCAAGACGCCATTCATCATCATGGCGGCGATTCCGTTTTCGCTGGTTGGAATCCTACCGGCGCACTGGGCGCTGGGGGCGTTCTTCACGGCGACATCCATGATCGGCTTCATTGCCGGCGCCGGCATCGTCGTGCGCAACTCGATCATCCTGGTGGACTTCATCGAACTGCGGCTCGCGCAAGGCATGCCGCTGGCGGAAGCTGTGATTGACGCCGGCGCGGTTCGTTTCCGTCCGATGATGCTCACGGCCGCCGCCGTGGTGGTCGGCGCCAGCGTGATTCTTTTCGACCCGATTTTCCAAGGACTGGCGATTTCGTTGATGGCGGGCGAAATCGCCTCACTGCTTCTCTCGCGCATGGCCGTGCCGGTGATTTATTATTTGGCCGCTCGCATCCCTAAGCCTTAAAGCCGTTGTGTGCGCCTTGACTGGCGCTGCTGATTGACGACGCGTTGTCTGTGCTCGACGAAGGCCACCGCGTCGCTCCGCACCGCCACGGACGACTGCCGCTCTGCTTTCGCCACTAAAGCTCCGCGCAATCGGTTACGAGAAGTCAACACACGACTTCTTTTCTTCATCGGGACGTTCGGTCACAGCCAAGGCACTCATCTCCCTGCTTCCTGTCCGCTACACCTGAAGAGAAGGTTTGCGGCGGTGGGATTGGGAATTGACAGGGCAAGCGGAATTTGGTGGGATGTCGGGCCTAGTCGTCACCCCGGAAGCGAAGGGAGAATAGCAGACCATGACGGAGCCAAAGAAAGCGATATCAACAGACTCGTTGATGACCGAGACCAGAACGTTCCCGCCCTCTCCCGAAGTGGTGAGACGGGCCCACGTCAATGCGGAGGCGTACCGGAACATGTACGAGCGCTCGATCAAAAACCCGGATGGTTTTTGGTTGGAACAGGCTCAGACGCTCGACTGGTTCAAGAAACCGACGGTCAGCCGCAAGTACACGTGGAACATCGACGGGCGCGTGATCAAGCACACGTGGTTTGAAGACGGAGAACTCAACATCGCGGTCAACTGTCTGGACCGTCATCTCAAGACCAAGGTGGCCAAGAAGGTTGCCATCCTGTGGCAGGGCGAACCGGAGAATGACGTACGCAAAATCACTTACGAAGAACTGCACAACGAGGTCTGCAAGTTTGCCAATGTGCTCAAGGCTCACGGCGTGAAGAAGGGCGACCGTGTGTCCATCTACCTGCCCATGATTCCGGAACTGCCGGTGGCGATGCTGGCCTGCGCCCGTATCGGCGCGATCCACTCGGTTGTGTTTGGCGGGTTCAGTGCCGAATCGTTGGCCGACCGCATCAAGGATTCCGCCTGCAAACTGCTGGTTACCTCCAACGTTTCGTTGCGCGCCGGCAAGCACATCGGGCTGAAGAATATTGCCGACGAGGCGTGCAGCAAGGCGCCATCCATCGAGAAGGTCATCGTGGTCAAACGCAACCCCGAGCCGTGCAACATGCTGGCTGGCCGCGATGTGTGGTATCACGAGGAACTCGCCAAGGCCAAGGCCGATTGCCCGCCCGAAGTGATGAAGGCCGAAGACCCGCTGTTCATTCTCTATACATCAGGCTCGACGGGCAAACCCAAGGGCGTCGTGCATACGACCGCCGGTTATCTGCTGCACTGCGCGATCAGCCATAAGTACATTTTCGACATCCACGACGATGACATGTTCTGGTGCACGGCTGATATCGGCTGGGTCACGGGCCACAGTTACATCGTTTATGGCCCGCTGTGCAACGGCGCCACCAGCATCATGTTTGAAGGAGTGCCGACCTATCCGGACTCGGGCCGGTTTTGGCAGATTTGCGAGAAGTTCAAGGTCACAGTGTTCTACACGGCACCGACGGCGATCCGCGCGTTGATTCGCCAGGGCGCTGAATGGCCTCAGAAGTACGACCTCAGTTCGCTCCGCGTGCTCGGTTCGGTCGGCGAACCGATCAACCCCGAGGCATGGATCTGGTACTACAAAACGATTGGCAAAGAGCGTTGCCCGATCGTGGACACCTGGTGGCAGACGGAAAACGGCGGCATCCTGATTACGCCGCTGCCGGGCGCTCACATCCTGAAGCCGGGCAGTGCCAGCCGGCCGTTCTTTGGCGTCGAGCCGGTCGTTCTCCGTGACGACGGCACCGAATGCAGTCCGAACGAGGGCGGCAAGCTTTGCATCAAGAAGCCGTGGCCCGGCATGTTCCGCACGATGTGGGGCGATCACGACCGGTTCATTGACACGTACTTCACGCTGTACAAGAATCTGTACTTCACCGGCGACGGATGCCGCCTTGATCCCGATGGCGATTACTGGCTGATGGGCCGCATCGACGACGTGGTGAACGTCTCCGGTCACCGCATCGGCACGGCGGAAGTTGAAAGCGCGCTGGTCAGCCATCCCAAAGTGGCTGAGGCGGCCGTTGCGCCGATGCCTCATGACATCAAAGGACAAGGGCTGTACGCCTTCGTCACCTTGAAAGACGGCGTCAAGGAGAGCGAAGATCTGAGGAAGGAGCTCTCGAACCATGTCCGCAAGGAGATCGGTCCCATCGCCGTGCCCGACAAGATCCAGTTCGCGCCGGCGCTTCCGAAAACCCGGTCGGGCAAGATCATGCGGCGTATCCTGCGCAAGATCGCCGAGAACCAGATCGAACAGATCGGCGATACCACGACGCTGGCGGACCCGCATGTCGTCGAAGTGCTCGTGAAAAACCGTTTGTAAGCCGGTCGTCAACAACGAACAACCTGAATGAGCCGGACCCATCCATAAGATGCGTATCCGGCTCGTTCACTTTCTGGAGGCATATCCATGTCTGAACAGAACGTGATCGCAGTGGACAAATCCAGCAGCGTCCAGCCGACGGTGAAGAATCTCGGCTGGCCGGTGACTTTTGCGGGCATGGGCATCAACCTTGCCCTCGGCGTGTTGTATTCGTGGAGCGTCGTCAGCAAGGAGATTCCCAAGGATTGGGGCTGGTCGGAGGCCGGCAAGTCCTGGCCCTACTCGGTGGCGTGCCTGATCTTCGCGTTGATCATGGTGCCGGCTGGCCGGATGCAGGACCGGATCGGCCCACGTGTTGTGGCGACGATTGGCGGGGTGATGGTAGGTCTCGGCATGATCGTCGCCAGCTTCACGACCTCGTCGCTCGGTTACATCCTCGGTTTCGGATTGCTGGCCGGAGCCGGGATCGGTTTTGGCTACGCTTCGGCGACGCCGCCGGCAGTGAAATGGTTTCCCGCCGCGCGGACGGGTTTGATTGCGGGAATCGTTGTGGCCGGTTTCGGATTGGCCAATGTGTACGTCGCGCCGCTCTCGAAATCATTGATCAAGTCCCATGGTGTGCCGACGACCATGTTGTCGCTCGGGATAGGATTCCTCGTCGTCGTCGTGGGTCTGTCGCAAATCCTGAGGGCTCCTCCCAAAGGTTACGTTCCAGTGGGCACGATTCCGCCCGCGCCGGGCGCGGCGGTCAAGAAGGTGGACTTCACGCCCGCCGAGGTGCTGGCCACGTGGCAGTTCTATGTGTTGTGGTTCATGTACGTCTGCGGGGCCGGCGCGGGGCTGATGATCATCTCCAAGCTTTCGAAGATGGTCTCGGTTCAAGCCGGGATGGAGCTGGGTTTCGTGCTCGTGGCGGTGTTGGGCGTCGGCAACGGCGCCGGGCGCATCGTCGCTGGCACGTTGTCGGACAAGATCGGGCGCAAGGCGACGTTGTTCATCTGCTTCCTGTTGCAGGCGATCCTGATCATCCTGTTGTCGCAAGCGAAGACGGGTACCGTACTGGGGACGACTCCGGTCTTGGTGGTGTTGTCGGCGTTGATCGGTGCGAACTACGGAGCGAACCTGGCTTTGTTCCCGTCGGTCACAAAGGATTACTACGGACTGAAGAACTTCGGGGTGAATTATGGGCTGGTGTTCACGGCGTGGGGTCTGGGCGGTTTCATGTTGTCGCTGTTGGCCGGCAAGGTTTACGACAAAACGCAAGCTTTCACATTCGCCTACTACTGCTCGGCCGGGTTGCTGTTGGCGGCGGCGCTCGTCACGTTCGCAGTCAAACCCCCGCATCAGAAAGCAGCCGCGGCGTAGATGCGTCCGAAAACCGAAGGCAAGAAGAGCCGGGAGCGGTGACGTTTTCCCGGCTCTTGTCTTTCCGACGCAAACCGCCGGTGAGTCTTTCTGCTCAGAACTTGTAGATCAGAGACAGTTGCTCGCGCACGTCTTCGCCGTCCTCCTGCCCCTCGTACTCGGTGCGCAGGTACGACATTTCGTATCCGAGTGTGAAGTTCGAAGTAAACGCATACTGTGCGTTGCCGAAGATCACACTGTTGAAGGTGCGCGACGTTGCTTCTGGCACGTCTCCCTTTGGCACCTTGTCAAATCCACCGCCCACGTTGAACTGCCATTTCGGCGTCGGCTTCAATGTCACCGCCGCCCAGCCGCCGTTATCACGGATTCCTCTGACGAGATTTGTATCGAAACCCTGCCCAATCCCGCCCAGATACGCAAACAGGTCCCGGCCAGAGTATGCCTCGCCGGTCAGGGATAACCACGTTGTGATCGGTACTGTCAAGTCGAGGTTGATCGACCACGAATCGACAGTCTGAGGATTGGCGAGGGTAATGGTATTGTTGACCACCTCTTCAGCCCAATGACCCGAAACGCCGATCGTCGTCGGCTTGTTGTTAAAGCCGGGCAAGGTCAGGCTGGCCCGTCCTTGCAAGCCCGGGATGGACGCATCCTGACCGGTGTCGCTATAGTCTTCGGTGAAGGCATTGTCGAAGCCAATGTCGCGGGTGACGGCGGCTTCCAGTTTGAACTCCACGTCCTTGGCCAATTCGAAGCCCTTGGTCAGGCGCAGTTGCGGCCGGCGGTAGCCGATGTCGCCCTGCCACCAACCGACAGTGTAATTGAGGGTCGGCATCCACAGGGGCGAGATCACGTCAGCCGCCTGTCCGGCCAAGATGCTGAATTCCTCCTCCGGCCATTCGAGATTCATGTAGGCCAGCCGCATCATCGGCACGGGTCTGTTCGCTGCCTCGCCGCCGCCGTAGAAGTCGATCTCAACCAGCGCGCTGCTCTGCATCTGGCCGTGCGCGGGACCGGTGGCCTTCAAATCAAGCCGTGTCTGGTCGGCGGTCAGACTGAACTGCCCGTGATCCTTGATCCCTTGCGCGGACTCAACCCAGCGCGCGTAGTTACCCACGGAGGTGAGAGCCGAATCGTGGGCGAGATCGAGTTTGACGTAACCATAAAGTTCGATGTCGAACGCGGACAAGACGGGATTTTTCTTCGAGTCGGCCAGTTTCTTCAACCGGGCCATTTGGGCGTCGGTGAATTCCACCGGTGCCGGGGTTGTCGGCTCGGCTGGTTTGCCGAGCGTCTTCTTGATTTCGGACAACTCGTTCTCCAGATTGTCCACGCGGTTGCGCAGTTGCGCATTTTCTTCCTGTAGCGATTTCAGGTCTTGGTTCTCCTGCGCTGGTGCGCTGGAGATCAAGGCTGCAGACAAAACAACGGCACAAACGACTTCGTTAACCCTCGGTGTCATTGCTTCTCTCCTCGTGTTTTAGCATCGGCAGCTGATTCCAGCGAGGTGATCTACCTCAACCTGGCAGCCTGCCAATCGCAGGTGGTTGTTGCGGATTGGCCTTAGCAGCGGGAGTACCACTTTCCGGCAGATGCTGAAACCGGTGCCTCCAAGCCGTTAGCTCGTTGTTCTGTACAGGATGGCGCTCGGTCGATCGCCAACATACCAGACGGGGTTGCTAACTTATCAGGCGCCCTTGCGCCCTTATAGAAAGGTGGTTCCGAATCGTTCAGACGCATCTTCAATTCACTGCAACTGGTCGGACGCAGACTGCACCATTTTTTTGTTGTGGAAGAGGGCTGTTTAGTTAGTGAAGAATTTCACATACTGAGGGCGCAGCGGTATGTGACAAAGTGTCGAAATCCTCGGTATGAAGTGACAGTTTGTCGGGTTTTGGACGAGCGGGATTCGGCCTAACTCTGAATTGTTATTTACACATCTGGCAGAAAAACAGCAGGTTACAATCACACCCTTCTGGCGCTGGCGCAATGGCAAGCACACTGCTAAGCAGAATCGTGGTGATGACTACGAGTTCACAGCATCGGCTACAAGTGTACACAACGGCCAATGGTGACGACGCGGTGTCAGAAGATGGACGATGTCACACACAGATGTCCACCGTCATCCGATGCGCCGATGTTGGGGAAAGACTTTTCGACTTCGCGGTCGGGTTCTCACGCCAGCCGTTGCCCAAAGGCAACCGCTTCGCCATCGTCACCAAGACGGGTGGACCCGGCATCGTGGCCACTGATGCTGCCATCCGTTATGGGCTCGAGCTCGCCTTACTGCGACCCGAGACACTCGAGACCCGCAAGGCGAAGCTGCCCCCGACCGCGAACCCATTTAATCCCGTCGACGTCATCAGCGACGCCGTGCATGAAGCTTACGAGGCCGCGCCGAACACCGTGCATGCCATCTTCGACAAGGTGCGGGCCGATGGGCGGACGCTCCTGCTAGATACGGAGGCGTTGGCCGCGCTTCAAGCGTACGGTTTCTCTGTGCTGCAACACGGGTTGGCCACGACGGAGGAAGAAGCAATCACACTCTTGCGGAAGATTGGCAGCCCGGTCGCTCTGAAAGTGGCTTCTCCCGATGTCGTCCATAAGGCCGATGCCGGGGGCGTGCTCCTGAACATTTCCACCACCGACGAAGCCCGCGCTGGGTTTCAAAAAATCACAAACGGGGTGAAACAGAAACTACCCGGCGTGCGGCTTCTCGGTGTGGAAGTCCAACCAATGGTCGCGCGAGGCACGGAAATCATTCTCGGCTTCGGCAAAGATCTCGCGTTCGGGCACATGATCATGTTCGGCCTGGGTGGCACGTACAGCGAAGCGTTCAGGAATGCCAGCTTCCGTGTGATTCCCGTTCGTGGACTTGGCAGGCGGAACGTAATCAGAGTGATTGGCGCCGCCAAGCTGTTCGCAGGAATCCGCGGCCAGCAACCGGCCAACACCGACTTGATCGCCGAATGCTTCGAGAGGCTTTCCCAACTCTTGGCTGACTTCCCCGAGATTGCCGCAGTCGACCTCAACCCGCTCATCGTCCAACCGAGCGGTGGCGGCGCGCATGTCGCCGATGGCCACATCGTCCTCGCCGACCTGGCCAGCACATCCTAGGGAATACTCCATATGAACACCGCGCCCGCCATTGAGCAAACCGTAGGCGCGGGCGATGCGCGAAAAGTATCCGTCGCCCAAGTCCTAATCTACGAGCTACGGGTGCGCGACGCGATGAGCACACCGCCGATCACCGCCGGGCCTGACGACACGCTGCGCACGATTCAACTCGTGATGAAGGCGCACCGTTTCTCCGGCGTGCCGATCACGAAGGACGAGGCACTGGTGGGCATTGTGACCATCGAAGACATCATCAACGCCCTCGACAAGGACCATATCAGCGATCCAGCCGAACGCTGGATGCGCCGCAACGTCGTCACCCTCCGCGATCATTTCTCGCTGGTGCGCGCCGTAGCCGAGTTCGAGCGACACGGATTCGGTCGTTTCCCGGTCCTGGATACAAGCGGCAGACTCGTCGGCATCATCACGCGCAGCGACGTCACCTCTTGCCTGATGCGGGAACTTGAGCGACGCGCCGATGAGGCGCTCGCGCGCGAGGCCGAGTTGGTGGCCGCTCAAGCGACCGGGGGCAGATCTGACCGCGTCGTCGTGCTGAGGACACAGGTCAAGACGGGCGATTACGATGGCGCGGGCAAGGTTTCGCAGCGTCTCCGTCAGATTCTGCGCATTCGTGGTATCGACCCCGACACGCGCCGCCGCGCCGCCATCGTCACCTACGAGGCGGAGACCAACATCATCATTCACTCCATCGGAGGCGAGATCACCGTGAAGATTTTACCGGAGAAAGTGGAAATCGACGCCGTGGACGGCGGCCCGGGCATCGACAACATCGAGCAGGCCATGCAGGAAGGTTGGTCAACCGCGGGCCGCCTGCCGCAAGAACTTGGCTTCGGCGCCGGCATGGGTTTGCCCAACATCAAGAGATGCTCCGACAAATTGGAAATCGCCTCCGACGCTGGCAGGGGTACGCGGTTGCACTCGGAAATCCTAATCAAGAAAGCGGGGACAACGCCATGAGAACCCATGTGCTCAAACTCGAAGAACTGTTGACGCTGATCAAGGCCGATCTGCTGACGGAATCGATCCAAACAGAGATCAGCGGCTGCTATATCAGCGATCTGCTCAGTGACGTGCTGGCTCATGCGCAACCGGCCGTCCTCTGGGTGACGGTTCAAACTCATCACAACGTCATTTCGGTCGCTGCGACTAAGGATCTCGCCGCGGTGCTGTTCACATGTGATCGAACGCCCGAGCCGAGCATTGTCGTCGAAGCCGAGGAACAGGGGATTGCGCTGCTGCGCACTTCCCTTACCACGTTCGAAGCGGCGGGCAAACTATGGGAGGCAGGACTCCGATGAGCGAAACAAAAACCGCACCGGCAACATTGGCGCTCCACCCCAGTGGCGACCAGCGGTTCGCGGCGCTGGATCAGACAATCGCACGATACAACAAAGAGCCGACCGCGTTGATTCAGGTGTTGCACGCGGCCCAGCAACTGTTCGGTTACCTGAGTGCTGATGTGCTCCGCTACATCGCGTCCGCGCTGAGATTGCCCCTGGCGCACATCTACGGTGTCGTCACGTTCTATCACTTCTTCACGATGGTGCCGCGCGGCAAGCACCAGATTCTGGTTTGTCGCGGCACGACTTGCCACGTGCGCGGCGCCTCGGCTGTCTTGGAAGAGATCGAGAAGGAACTTCAAATCAACGAGGGTGAAACGACCAAGGACAATCTTCTCAGCCTCAACACCGCTCGTTGCATCGGCGCGTGCGCGTTGGCGCCGGCCCTGTCCGTCGACGACGACGTTTACGGCAGGCTTTCACCCGATAAGGTACGTCGCCTCTGCCAGAAAGATCTGAAGAAATATGTTTGAAGAGCTGTCACTGCACATCCTGGACATCGCGATGAACTCGCTTGCGGCAGGTGCGCACGCCGTTCAGATCGCGGTTATCGAGAGCGCAAGACGCGATTGGCTCATCCTCCGCGTCCGTGACGACGGGCGCGGCATGGACGAGGCAATGCTGCAGCGCGTGCTTTCGCACAGCCATACCAGCAAGCGCAGCCGTAAAAAGCCGATCGGCCTCGGCCTCGCGCTCTTGCGTCAGACCTCGGAAATGTGCGGTGGTACCTTCCACGTGCGCTCCGCGCCGGACCGGGGCACGACCGTGACGGCTTCGATGCGCTATTCCCACGTGGACCGGCCGCCGCTTGGCGATCTGAGCAGTACGATTCTGGCGCTGTGCGCCGCCAATCCGAGCGTGGACGTGCAATTCAGTTATCACTCCGACGAGACCCGATTTCAGTTCGGTTCCCAAGAACTGAAGCAAAAGGAAAGGTGCAGCAATGAACCTCGAAGAGCTCAAAAAGTTGAAGGAAAAAGCCCAGCAACAAGTTGCGCTGCGTGAAGGCGGCAAAAAGTATCGCGTCGTCGTCAGCATGGGCACCAGCGGCATCGCCGCCGGCGCGCGCGAAGTGATGAAGACTATGCTCGACGAAATCGAGAAGCGCGGCCTCGACGATGTCGAGGTACGAGTGACGGGTGAAGTTGGCTTGGAAGATGTGGAGCCGGTCATCCGCATTGAGGAGGCTGGTGGCGAGAAGACCACCTACGCGCATCTGGACGACGAAAAGGCCCGCAAGATCGTCGCAGAGCACCTCGAAAAGGGCAAGAAAGTCGACAAGTTGGCGGTCGGCAAAGAAAAGAAAACGGAGTAACCTTCTATGATTCGCTCCCACATCCTAGTGTGCGCCGGCGCCGGCTGCATCAGCTCGGGCGGCCATGCGATGCGAGACGCGCTACGCGACGAACTGAAGAAGCGCGGCTTGGACGAGGAAATCAAGATCGTCGAGACGGGTTGCATCGGCCCGTGCGACCTCGGCCCGGTGCTGCTCGTTCATCCCGATGGCACGTTTTATCAGCGCGTGACGGCGCTGGACGTGCCGGCGCTGGTCGAGGAACATTTCCTGAAGGGCCGCCCATATAAGAAACTGCTGCCGGCGGAGCCGGGCACCGCCAACCTTGTCACCACCGCGCGCGACTTCGACTTCTTTGCCAAGCAACACAAGATCATCCTTGAAAACTGCGGGCTGATCGATCCCGAAAACATCGAAGAATACATCGGTCGCGACGGTTACGCGGCGCTCGGCAAGGTGCTCACTTCGATGACGCCGGAACAGGTCATCGGCGAAATCAAAGCCAGCGGGCTGCGCGGCCGCGGTGGCGCCGGTTTCCCGACCGGCCTGAAATGGGAGTTGATGGCCAAGGTGTCGACGACTCCGAAGTACGTCATCTGCAACGCTGATGAAGGTGATCCCGGTGCTTTCATGAATCGCGCGGTGCTCGAGGGCGATCCGCACCGCGTGATTGAAGGCATGACCATCGGCGCATATGCGATGGGCGCAAACCGTGGGTTCATCTATATTCGCGCCGAGTATCCGCTCGCCATCAAACGTCTGCAGATCGCGCTGGAGCAGGCCGCCAAGAACGGGTTGCTCGGAAAAAACCTCTTCGATACCGGCTTCGATTTCGATCTCGAGATTCGCATCGGCGCCGGCGCGTTCGTCTGCGGCGAGGAAACCGCCCTGATGCGCAGTATCGAAGGCCGGCGCGGCCAGCCGCAACCGCGTCCGCCGTTCCCGGCGCAACGCGGTCTGTGGGGCAATCCAACCAATATCAACAATGTGGAAACATGGGCTTGCATTCGTCTGATCATTCTGCACGGCGCGAAATGGTTTGGCGCGATCGGTTCGCCGAAGTACCCCGGCACGAAAGTGTTCGCGCTGGCGGGTAAGATCAAGAACACGGGCCTCGCCGAGGTTCCGCTGGGCACGCCGCTGCGCGACGTGATCTTCGACATCGGCGGCGGAATACCGAACGGAAAGTTGTTCAAAGCCGTGCAAACCGGCGGCCCGTCGGGTGGCGTTATCCCGGCCGAGCACCTCGACGTGTCCCTCGAGTACGAATCGCTCCAGAAGCTCGGCTCGATCATGGGTTCGGGCGGCATGGTGGTGATGGACGAGGACGCTTGCATGGTGGACGTGGCACAGTTCTTCATGGAGTTCTGCTGCGACGAATCCTGCGGCAAGTGTCCGCCCTGTCGTGTCGGCACGCGCCAGATGCTCAACATTCTGGAACGCATCAAGAAAGGCGATGCAGAACTCGACGATCTGAAGAAACTCGAAGAACTCAGCATCGTTGTCAGGGACGCCAGCCTGTGCGGCCTCGGCCAGACGGCACCCAATCCCGTGCTGACGACGCTGCGCTATTTCAGGAAGGAATACGAGGAGCACATCCGCGAACACCGCTGCACGGCGGGCGTGTGCCAGGATCTTTTTCTGTCGCCCTGCGAGAACTCCTGCCCGCTGCACATGAACATCCCCGGCTATCTGCAACTGCTGAAGGAAGAGCGGCTCGAAGAAGCCTTCGAGTTGGTGGTTCTGGACAACCCGCTGCCCGCCTCGACGGGCCGTGTGTGCCAGCATCCGTGCGAGATCCATTGCCGGCGCGCAACGGTGGATTCCTCCGTTAACATGCGCGAAGTGCATCGCTACATTGCGGACACGATCTTCCAGAAAACGACCGCCGAGACGATCATCAAACGATTCCGTCAACGGAAGATGGCCGCGACGGGCAAACGCATCGGTATCGTTGGCTCCGGGCCGGCAGGGCTCAGCGCGGCATTCTACCTCGCGCTACTGGGCCACACCGTGACCGTGTTCGAATCCGCCGAGGAACCGGGCGGCATGCTGCGGTACGCGTTGCCGGATTATCGGTTGCCGACGAAAACGCTGGGCCGGGAACTGGCGTTGATCCGCGGCATGGGCGTCCAATTCGTCTGCAAGACGGCACTCGGTCGCGACATCAGTTTGGAAAAACTGACAACCGACCACGACGCCGTCTTCTTGGCCATCGGCACGTGGCAGGAACAGGACCTCGGCGTGCCAGGCCGGGAGTTGAAAGGGGTCTATCCGGCGCTCGACTTCCTCAACCGGGTTTCTCACGGCGAAAAGGTTGAGATGGGAAAGAAAGTGGCCGTGATCGGCGGCGGCAATGCAGCGATCGACTCCGCCCGTACGGCGCTGCGGCTCGGCGCGGAAGTGGCTATCGTTTACCGCCGCTCCAAGGAAGACATGCCTGCCATCGTCCTAGAGACCGAAGAGGCGCTCGAAGAAGGAGCGAAGCTAATCACGCTCGCCGCGCCTGTCCGGGTGATTGGCGAAGGCGGCAAGGTCACCGGTCTCGAAGTCGCCAAGACCATCCTCGGCAAGTTCGATTCCCGCGGCCGACGCACGCCGATCACGACCAACGAGAAATACGTCATCCCGTGCGACATGATCATCGAAGCCATCGGCGAGAAGGTCGATGGCGCAGTGGCCCAGAAACTAGGCTTGGAACTCAACAAGTCCGGCACGATCAAGATGGATCCTTGGACGTTGCAGACCAGCAACCCAAAGGTATACGCCGGCGGCGATGTGGTGACTGGCGCTGCCAATGTCACAACGGCCATGGGGTTGGGCAAGAAAGCGGCGGCGGTCATCGACCGGCAGTTGGCCGGCGTGGACCGCTTCCGGCGGTTGTGGCCACGTTTCGAGTACGACAACGCGGCCCCGCCGCACGCCTTGGGCGGCTCGCGCAACGTCGGCAAGCTCGTTCCGTGTGCGCAGCGCCGCAGCAGTTTCAGTGAAGTTTCGCACACTCTCAGCGCTTGGGAAGCCAAGGCGGAGGCGATCCGGTGCCTGCGCTGCGACATCAAGGCGCATCCCGAAGAAGAGACGGGTCACAATTCCCATGAACAGAACCTGGAGCCAGCGGTGAACCAATGATAGCGCCCAAGCAAATCACGGTTACAATTGACGGCAAACGCTGCGTGGGCCAAGAGGGCCAGACGATCCTGCAGATGGCCCAAGCCAATGACATTTACATCCCGACGCTTTGCTACCTCAAACACCTCTCGCCGTGGGGTGGCTGCCGCCTCTGCATCGTCGAGATCGCCGGCAGCCCCAAGGTCGTGCCGTCCTGCTCGACGCCAGCCTCCGACGGCACAGAAGTCATCACGACCAGCCCGCGGCTGCATCATCTGCGACGCAACACGCTGGAGCTGCTCTTCAGCGAGCGCAACCACATCTGCCCGATGTGCCCGATGAACAAGGGCGATTGCGGCCTGCAGCACCAAGGCTACGTCCACGGCATCGACGCGATCCGTTACCCGTACCTGTATCCGTCGCTGCCGGTGGACACGAGCGGCATGTACTTCGCGCTCGACCACAATCGCTGCATCCTCTGCACGCGTTGTGTCCGCACCTGTGAAGAAATGGAGGGCGCTCACACGCTCGACATTTCCCATCGCGGCGCGAATAACCGGGTCGTCGTCGATCTGGGCGCGACGTTCGGCACATCGGACTCCTGCACGAGCTGCGGCTCGTGCGTGGCGTCCTGTCCGACTGGTGCGCTGTTCGACAAAGCCTCGGCGTTCCGTGGCAAACTGAACTCCTCCCAGATCGTGCGCACCACCTGCCTCGAATGCCCGGTGGGATGCGGTTTGGAAGTGTACACCCGCGAGAACCGCATAGTGACCGTGTTCGGCGACCTCGAATCGCCGATCAATCGCGGTCATCTCTGCGTCCGCGGCCGGTACGAGACCTGGGCCGAACTGCGCGAACGCATTTTGAAACCTCTGGTGCGCCGGAACGGCAAGCTCGAACCTACAACCTGGGACGAAGCGCTCAGCGCCATCGCGAACGCCACGAAGAAGCTCAAGTCGACGCAGAAAGCGATGCTGGTGTCTCCGCGTCTGACCAACGAGGCGGCCAAAACGGTGAGGCAGTTGGCTGGCAAATTTGGTCGTGTGGCCACGTTCGTCGCCCAAAACGAGGCGGCATTGTGCCAAGTCAATAGCGGCAAGACCATGCCCGCCTCGGCATTGGACGAACTGCGGGATGCGGACGCGATCATCGTGCTTGGCACGCAGCCCAGCCGGGATAACGGCGTTGTGGCCGCAATGATTCGCGGGGCGGTGCGCCGACGCGGCGCAAAGTTGCTCATTTTCCACGCGCGCAAGAGCGATTTGGACCGCTACGCCGATGTCTGCGCCAACGTTGTCGGCCTCGAGCACAAGTTGTGGGATCAGGTGGCCAACGCGCTGCGCAACGCGCAGCGTCCCGTGCTGGTGTACGGGCCGAATGCAATGACGCCAATCGGCGTAACGGTGATGGAACGGCTCATCAAGATCTTCGAGGCCAAGACCGATGGTCAGCCGCCGCGACTCGTGCCGCTGCCGACCAGCACGAACAGCTTCGCGCTGACCGCGGCAGGCATCGAAGCCGAGGAAGACATCGGTCCGTGGATCGACGCGAAACCGCTGAAGTTCCTGCACATCGTGGCCAGCGATGAGCCGGACGGCGGTGCTCGATTGTTGCGGGAGAAACACGTGCCCGCGTTGCTGGACGAGATTGATTGCCTGGTCGTGCAAGCCAGCTATCGCTCGGTGCTCACCGACCGGGCGCACGTCGTGTTGCCGGCCGCAATCTGGTGCGAGAAATCCGGCACGACCACCAACTTCGAAGGACGCGAGTTGCCGTTGCGGCAGGTGTTGCTGCCGCACGGCGAGGCGTGTGACGAAAAAGCCATCTTGGAGACACTGTTTTCATGAGCGATAAACCAAAAATCAGAGTAGCAACAGCGTGGCTTGGCGGTTGTTCGGGCTGCCACATGTCCGTTCTGGACATCGACGAGCGCATCATCGATCTGGGAAAGCTGGTGGAATTCACCTCCAGCCCGATCACGGATGTGAAGGAGATTCCCGAGGTGGACGTGGGCATCATCGAGGGAGCGGTCTGCAACGAGGAGAACGAACACGTCCTGCGCACGATGCGCAGCCGCTGCAAGGTGCTGATCGCGTTGGGCGATTGCGCGATCACGGGCAACATCCCGGCGTTGCGAAATCAATTCAAACTCAAAGAGGTCGTGGCTCGCGGTTTTATCGAGACGGAGAGCACGCAGGTCGGCGAGATGCCCGATACAACCGTGGTGCCACGTCTGTTGAAGCGCGTGCGGCCCATCCAGGAATTCGTGAAAGTAGATGCCCACATTCCCGGCTGTCCGCCTGATGCCGACACGATCTGGTATGCGCTGACCGAGTTGCTGGCGGGACGCATGCCGCAATGGAGTGAAAAGAATCTGCAATATGACTGACGTAAACACAAGAACGATTACGATCAACCCCGTGACCCGGATCGAGGGCCACGCCAAAATCACCATCCATCTCGACGACGCGGGTAACGTGGCGGATACGCGCTTCCACGTGGTCGAGTTCCGCGGATTCGAGAAGTTTTGCGAGGGCCGCTTCTTTGCCGAGATGCCGCAGATCACCGCGCGCATTTGCGGGATTTGTCCCGTGAGCCATCTATTGACCAGCGCGAAGGCGTGCGACGCCGTTCTCGGCGTCGAGATTCCTCGGCCGGCGAAGCTGTTGCGTGAGTTGATGCACATGGGCCAACTTACGCAGTCGCACGCGCTGAGCTTCTTCCACCTGAGCGCGCCCGATTTGCTGTTGGGCTACGACAGCGATCCTGCATTGCGCAACGTCATCGGGTTGGTCCAGAAGCATCCCGATATCGCTGTTAAAGGCGTTCGCCTGCGCAAGTACGGACAGGAGGTGATCAAGCTGACTGCGGGCCGCAAGATCCACGCAGACTTTCCCGTGCCGGGCGGTGTCAACAAGGCGCTTGCCACTTCCGAACGCGACGAAATGCGGAAGGGATTGCCCGAGGCGTTCGAGCATGCGAAGTTCGCGCTGAACCTTCTGTTGGCTTACCAGGAACAACACCGCGAGGAAGTCGAAACGTTCGCCAGTTTCGACTCCAACTACGCGGGTTTGGTGCAACCCGACGGGGCACTGGAGCATTACGATGGCAAACTGCGTTTCTGCGACCTCAATGGCAACATGCTCGAAGACCAGGTGGAACCGGCGCACTACCTCGACGTGATCGCCGAGGCGACGGAATCCTGGTCGTACTTGAAGTTTCCGTTCATCAAATCGCAGGGGTATCCCGACGGTCTGTACCGCGTCGGTCCGCTGGCACGATTGAACATCGCCGACAAAATCTCCACGCCACAGGCCAATGCGGCATTCGCGGAATGGCGTGCGTGCGCGAAGAACATCCGCCGCAGCTCGTTCTACTATCACTGGGCGCGACTGATCGAAATCCTGTACGCGCTGGAGCGCATGGAGCAGTTGCTCAACGATCCCGACATTTGCAGCACCGACATCTTGGCCAACGGCAAGCCGTCGAACCGGCAGGGTGTCGGCGTCATCGAAGCGCCGCGCGGCACATTGTTCCACCACTATTGGGTGGACGAAAACGGGCGGATCGAGAAGGTCAATCTCATTGTCGCCACGGGTCACAACAATCTCGCGATGAATCGCGCGGTGCGGGCAGTGGCCGAGAAATACGTGAAAGCGAAGCAATTGCAGGAAGGTATGCTCAATCGCGTCGAGGCGGCGATCCGTTGCTACGACCCGTGCCTGTCCTGTTCGACGCACGCTGTCGGCCAGATGCCGATGATTGTGGAGTTGCTCGACGCGAGCGGAAAGGTACTGGAGACATTACAGCAAGAGTAGGGCGCGCCAGAGAAGGAGTGGCGGCACGCAGTAGCCTGCCCTACAAGAAGAAAGAGATGAAGACTTTGGTGATTGGCTACGGCAACTGCAGCCGGTGCGACGACGGCGTCGGTTGGTTTGTCGTCGAGCGGCTGCAGCAGGCGCAGTTGGCTGACGTTGAGTTCCTTACGGCCCACCAACTGGAGGTTGACCAAGCCGAAGTCATCACCCGTTTCGACAGCGTCATCTTCGTGGACGCCTCCGTGCCGCAGAGTCCGAGACCGATCACGGAGACGGTCGTCCAGCCGAGGTTTCAGAGCCACGCGGTTGCGCATTACCTGACGCCGGAGGATTTGGTCTCGTTGTCGGACACGCTGTACGGTCACGTACCGCGGGCGTTTCTATTCAGCATTCGTGGACTGGATTTTGGGTTCGGCGACGGCCTATCCGCGGCAACAGAGGGCTGGGCGCTGGAAACCGTGAGCCGAATTGCGCGGCTGGTGGAAGATTTGCAGCGCCGTCCGGTCGGGACGGAGAAAGTCGCTGGCTGAAACAAGATCGATGCGGGAACATGCACGAGATGTCGATCATTGAAGCGTTGCTGGAAACCGTGCACGATGAGCTGGGCGCCCATCGAGGCGCGCGTGTGCGAACCGTTCACGTCCGCGTCGGCGCACTCCGCCTCGTCGAACCGGCGATGCTGGAGTTTTGCTACGCCGCCGCTGTGCGAGACACCCCGCTCGCCGACTCGCGGCTCGAAGTCCAGCACGTCGAGGCGTCGGCACGGTGCGACGTGTGCAGCCTCGAATTCCCCGTCGCAGAAAGATGGTTCGAGTGCCCGCGCTGCCGCTCGGCGAATGCGCGACTGCTGAAGGGCGACGAATTGTTGTTGACCAGCCTTGAGATTGAAACTGCTCCGTCGTCCGTTTTGAAAACAACGAATTCACATGTCCACTGCAACTCATGACCCACAGAGATTCCAAATCACCGAGGCGCGGTTTCTGGCGCCCGACGTGAAATTGTTTCGGATTGTGGCGCCGCGGGTCGCCCGCAAACGCAAAGCTGGCCAGTTCGTCATTGTTCGTGTCCACGCCCGGGGCGAGCGCGTGCCGCTAACGATTGCCGACTCCGACCCGAAAGACGGCACGATCACCATCATCGTGCAGGGCATCGGCAAGACGACCAGACAACTCAACGGCATGAAGGCCGGCGATCATTTGACCGATGTTGTCGGACCTTTGGGCAAGCCTTCCGAGATCGAGCGCTTCGGCGCTGTGGTGGTCATCGGAGGCGGAGTCGGCACGGCCATCGCCTATCCGACCGCCAAGGCGTTGAAGTCTGCCGGCAACCATGTCATCTCCATCGTCGGGGCGCGCACAAAGGATCTGGTGATCCTCGAATCAGAGATGCGCGCCATCAGCGACGAACTCCACGTCACCACCGATGACGGCTCGTACGCCGAGAAAGGCTTCGTCACCGACAAACTGAAATCGCTGATTGTTGCGGGACGCAAGATCGACTACGTGCTGGCCATCGGCCCGATTCCGATGATGCGCGCCGTGGCCGAAGCGACCCGTCCGCACGGGATCAAGACGGTGGTCAGTCTCAACCCGATCATGGTGGACGGCACCGGCATGTGCGGCGGTTGCCGCGTGTTGGTGGACGGCAAGAGCCAGTTCGCCTGTGTGGATGGCCCCGAATTTGATGCCCACCGAGTCGATTTCGACATGCTGGTAAAACGCAACGCCATGTACCGCGACATGGAACGACAGTCTCTGGAAGAGTTCCAGCGTCAGTCCAAGCAAGATGCCTCACATGAGTGCCGGCTGGAGAAGCAGCATCCAGAAGTGGCGAGACCCTGAGTAACTCGTGATTCACATGCCCAATCCCCTGAATCTCAAAGAGCGCGTCAAAGTCCCACGGCAGAAAATGCCGGAGCAGGAACCGCACGCGCGCAGCGGCAATTTCCAAGAAGTAAACCTCGGCTTGGATTTTGAACTGGCCAAGCAGGAAGCGCTGCGCTGCTTGGAATGCGCCAACCCGAAATGCGTCGAAGGTTGCCCGGTTGGCGTGAAGGTGAAGGAGTTTGTCGCGCTGATTCTCGCCGGCAAGTATCTGGAGGCGGCGGCGAAGATACGCGAGGACGACGTGCTGCCTGCCATCACCGGGCGCGTCTGTCCACAAGAGGATCAATGCGAAGGCGCGTGCGTGCTGAGCAAGAAGTTCTCGCCGCTGGCCATCGGTTATCTGGAGCGGTTCGTTGCCGACTACGAAATACATACGGGTCACGTCGGTTTGCCGCCGAATGCGCCGGCCACCGGCAAACGGGTGGCCCTTGTCGGCAGCGGCCCGGCCGGCTTGAGTTGCGCGGGCGATTTGGTGCAGAAGGGACATCGGGTGACGGTGCTGGAGGCACTGCACGAAATCGGAGGCGTGCTGATTTACGGTATTCCGGAATTTCGCCTGCCCAAGGAGATCGTACGGCAGGAAGTGGACAACCTGCGCCGCATGGGCGTGGAGTTCGAGACCGATGTGGTGGTCGGCCAGACGGTCACGGTGGATGAGTTGCTGAACGAGGAAGGATACGACGCGGTGCTGGTGGCCACGGGCGCGGGTCTGCCGCACTTCTTGAACATTCCGGGTGAACTCCTCTGTGGCGTGTATTCCGCCAACGAATTTCTCACGCGCGTGAACTTGATGAAGGCTTACCGGTTTCCCGAGTACGATCAGCCCGTGTTCGACTGCCGGGGCAAGGACGTGGCGGTCGTGGGCGGAGGTAACACCGCGATGGATGCGATTCGCAGTTCGTTGCGGCTCGGCGCCAAGAACGCGCACCTGATTTACCGTCGCTCCGAGAAGGAGATGCCCGCCCGCATTGAAGAGGTCAAACACGCCAAAGAAGAAGGCGTGCAGTTGATGACCTTGACCAACCCGGTCGAGTTCCTCGGTGACGACAAGGGTTGGCTCCGTGCGGCGCGCTGCATCAAGATGGAACTGGGTCAACCCGACGAGTCCGGCCGCCGTCGTCCGGTGCCGATCAAAGGATCGGAATTTGAGCTGCCCTTGCAGATGGTAATCATTGCCGCCGGTACGAGCGGCAACCCGTTGATCCAGTCAACGACGCCGGATTTGAAGACGAACAAGCACGGCTACATCGAGGCGGCGGAAGATACGTCGAAAACGTCCAAGAAAGGCGTCTTCGCCGCCGGGGACATCGTCACGGGCGGAGCAACGGTGATTCTGGCAATGGGCGCCGGCCGCAAGGCAGCCAAAGCCATAGACGAATACTTGCGGACCGGTCAGTGGTGAACTGCAACAAGTTTTGGATTTGAGCGATAACCCAGATGAACAATGAGTAACACGCACGACATACAGGGCGGGAACCGCACTGCCGGTACTCTTGCCGCCTCGGTTTTGGATGTCACCGGGGCGTCGCCGCTGGACTGCTACCAGTGCGGGCGTTGTGCGGCTGGCTGCCCGCAGAATGTCCCCGGCGAGATGGACATCAGCCCGACGCGGATCATGCATCTGCTCCAATTGGAAACGGCGTTTTCCGAGGAGCCGGAGCGTGCCGGTCAGTATGCCGGGCAGGCGCTCATGGCCGAGACGCCGTGGCTGTGCGCGGGTTGTCAGGTGTGCACCACGCGTTGTCCGCAGGGCGTGGATATTGCCGGCACGATGGACGTGTTGCGGCAGGAAGGACTGCGTCGCGGCACCACGGCGCTCACCCGGCGCGTGCGGAACATTCAGGCGCTTCATCGCGTGTTTCTCAGCGGTGCCCTCCGTCACGGGCGCATTCACGAATTGTTTCTGGTGATCGGTTACAAGTTTCGCACGGGACAATTCTTTCAGGACGCGACGCTCGGACCGGCCATGTTCGCGAAAGGGAAACTGCACGTGCTGCCGGGCAAATCGCCCGGCACTGAGCGCGTGCGCCGGGCAATCGCCAAACTCAAGAAGCCATGACAACCATCGGCTATTATCCGGGCTGCAGTCTGCGCGGCACCGCCAGCGAATACGACCGATCATTGCGGGCCGTGGCGGCGCGACTCGGAGTCGAACTGCGCGAGATTCCCGACTGGGTTTGTTGCGGGGCGACCTCCGCGCACGCTATTGATCACGAGGCCGCACTGTGTCTGGCGGCGGACACATTGGCCAAGGCGCGGCGGGCGGGGTTAAATGAGGTGCTGGCACCGTGCGCAATGTGTTACCAGCGGCTGGCTGTCGTCGCTCATGAAATGCGCGAGCGGCCCGGCCTGGCGACAAAACTGGCGGCAGCATTCGGCGAAGCAGCAGACCTCGGACTCGAAAAGGTCAAGCCGATGAGCCTGTTGCGCTGGCTCGGCAACGGGGCAACCGACACTCTCAAGGCACAGGTCATGCGTCCGTTGATCGGTTTGAAGGTGGCTTGTTATTACGGTTGCTTGTTGGTGCGCCCGCCGAAGATTACGGGCGTGGTGCAGGTCGAGGCCCCGCAGCAAATGGAACGGATCGTGAAGTTACTGGGGGGACAGTCCGTGCGTTGGTCCATGGCCACCGAATGCTGCGGCGCATCGTTCGCCTTGTCGCAGAAGAGTACCGTGCTGCGCCAGGGCCGCCGCATCTACGACGCCGCCAAGAAAGCCGGTGCAGATGTTTTCTGTCTTGCCTGTCCGATGTGCCATGCCAATCTGGACATGCGACAGACGGAGATGGGGATCGGGAAGCCGGACCATTTGCCGGTGGTTTATTTAACGCAACTGATCGGTTGGGCAATGGGCCTCGATGAGGCAACGCTGGGTTTGAACGCGCACTTCGTGCCGGTGACGGGCGTGTTGGCGAAGGAGAAGAACTAGCATGTCCCGCATCGGCGTATTCATTTGTCACTGTGGCGAGAACATCGGCAAGACGGTGGATTGTCCCCGCGTCGCCGAGGCGGCCCGGTTGCTGCCGGGCGTGGTGTACGCCGTTGACTATCGCTACACCTGTTCGGAGCCGGGACAGGCGCAGATCCGTGACGCCATTGGGCAGCACAAATTGACCGGCGTCGTGGTGGGCGCTTGCTCGCCCCGGATGCACGAGAAAACTTTCCGCAAAACCTGCGCTTCGGCTGGACTGAATCCTTATCTGTGCGAGATCGCCAATCTGCGCGAGCAGTGCTCGTGGGTACACAGCGATCGCGAACAGGCGACGCGCAAGGCGATTGATATCGTGCGGTCCACCGTGGCGCGCGTCCAACGCAACATTCCTCTCTCGCCGATCCGCGTGCCGCTGACGCGCCGCGCGCTGGTCATCGGCGGCGGTATCGCCGGAATTCAGGCGGCACTGGATATCGCCGATGGCGGCACCGAGGTGATTTTGGTCGAGCGCTCGCCTTCGCTGGGCGGACACATGGCGCAATTGTCGGAGACGTTCCCGACACTTGACTGTTCGCAGTGTATCCTGACGCCGCGCATGGTCGAGGCGGCGTCGCATCCCAACATTCGGTTGGAGACGTACAGCGAAGTGGAGAAGGTCGAAGGGTACGTCGGCAGCTTTGAGGTGACGATCCGCCGCAAAGCCCGCAGCGTCGATCCGAAGAAATGCACCGGCTGCGGCACCTGCTGGCAAAAGTGCCCGGTCAAAAAATTGCCGAGCGAGTTCGACGAGGGACTGGGAATGCGGATGGCCATCGGCATCCCATTTCCGCAGGCTGTGCCCAACAAACCGGTGATCGACCGCGTCAACTGCATCAAGTTCAAGAACGGCAAGTGCGGCGCCTGCCAGAAACTCTGCCCCACCGGCGCGGTGAATTTCGAGCAGCAGGATGAACTTGTCACGGAAAAGATCGGCGCGATCGTCGTGGCGACCGGCTTTCAAGCGCTCGGCAAGGAGCACCTGCCCGCTTACGCCGACGGCGATCATTCTGATGTCGTCACCGGACTGCAATTCGAGCGGCTCGCCTCGGCTTCCGGGCCAACCGGCGGCGAAATCCGGCGACCGTCCGACGGCAAGGAGCCGCGAACTGTCGTGTTCGTCCAGTGCGCCGGCTCGCGCGACCGCGAAAAAGGCCGGGCATATTGCAGCAAGATTTGCTGCATGTACACCGCGAAACACGCAATGCTGTACCGCCACAAAGTTCACGGCGGACGGGCGATCATTCTCTGTATGGACGTGCGCACGCCGGGGAAGGGATACGACGAGTTTTATCGCCGCGCCACCGAGCAGGACGGCGTCGTGTATCTGCGTTCGCGCGCCGCCCGCATCTACGGCGACAACGGGCACTTGATCGTCCAGGCCGCCGACACCCTCAACGGCGGCGAGCGCATCGACATCAAGGCTGACATGGTTGTTCTCGGTACCGCCGCGATTCCGCAGCCGGACGTGCGGACGCTGGCGCAGAAACTGGGAGTTGGTTACGACGCCGATGGCTGGTTGAGCGAGGCGCATCCGAAACTCCGCCCGGTCGAAACCAACACCGCCGGTATCTTTCTGGCCGGTGCCTGTCAGGGGCCGAAGGATATTCCCGAATCGGTGTCGCAGGCCTCGGCCGCGGCGGCGAAAGTGCTGGCGCTGTTTGCGGCCAAGGAGCTTCAGCGAGATCCGGTCGTGGCTCGGGTGTATCGAACGCTGCCACCGCTGTGCTCGACGTGCATCGGTTGTTTCACCTGTGTCGCGGCCTGTCCGTACAAGGCGATCGAGCGCGAAGAGATCCGCGACCGCAAGGGCAATCTGATCAAACTGGTCGCCCGGGTCAACAGCGGCCTTTGTCAGGGTTGCGGCACGTGTGTTTCACTTTGCCGCAGCAAGTCCATCGATTTGGACGGCTTCACAGAGGAAGAAGTGTTCGCCGCGCTGGAGGCGCTGGCGGAATAACAGCGAATGGAACCGCAGATGAACGCAGATAAACACAGCTTCTCTCCACTCTGTCATTCTGAGCGGAGTGAAGAATCCCTGTCGTCAGGGTTTGGTGGCGCAGGTGTCGGGGCTAAAGTTGTTCCAGCAGACAGTGTGGACGGAACGACAGAGATGCTTCGACAAGCTCAGCATAACAAGGGTGCGGAGTCTGAGTCCACCCCGGTTCATGCGAGGTTTTCTGAGTTGTTGTTTGCTGGCTTCGGTCTTTGGTCATTCGGATTTGGCGAGCGGGTTTGAGTGATGAGCGTTACCGAACATAAGAAGCCAGAGCAGACCGTTGTGAGCACCTCCGGGTTCGAGCCGCGCATTGTGGCGTTTGTCTGCAAGTGGTGCACTTACGCAGGTGCCGATCTGGCCGGGACCAGCCGGATGACCTACGCACCAAACGTGCGAACGCTGATGCTGCCCTGCACGGGCCGCATCGATGTCAGCTTCGTCGTCCGCGCGTTTTTACAGGGATCCGACGGCGTCATCGTCAGCGGTTGCCATCCGGGTGACTGCCATTACACAGCCGGCAACTATCGCGCCCGGCGCCGATGGATCCTGTTCCGGGATTTGCTCGATACGCTCGGTGTCGATCTCGCACGCTTTGATCTTGCCTGGATCTCCGCTGCCGAAGGAGCCAAGTGGGTCAAAACAATTCAGACGTTCACCGACAAGATCAAGAAGCTCGGGCCTTATGAATCGATGCACCGTTTGGCGGCGAATCGCGTTCCGGGCATTGCTCCGCCAACCGGATCGGCGGATCTCCTGTTTCAAGTTGCCGAGGGAAATGGCAACGCCGCACCGGCCGACCCGCGACTTGTGGCCGCTGTTGCCGAGGCGCTCAGCGGCGGCAAGGTCAAGGTGGTTGTAGGTTGGACGCGCAGCACGACGCTGTCCCGGCCCCGGCCCTCGTGGATCATCACACCGGAAGCGGCGCGCGAGTTGGTCGCGCCGGGCGGTTCGGGAAATCTGGCGCGTCTGCTAAAGAACCCGCAACTCAGAAGAATCCTGCCGTTGGGAATCGTGGCGCGCAGCAGCGAGGTTGTGTCGCTCAACGTGCTCGCGCAGGAAGCGCAGGTTGATCATGCGTCGATTCTTGTTTTTACCGTGGAGGACGATGGAAAGTTTCTGGGAACGATGGATCTGGCGGCAGCGTCGGCGATGATGCTCCAAAAGATGCCGGCCGATCTGCCAGTGGGTTTCTCCGGTGGGATTTTCAAGGCATTGGACGAGTTGATGGCCAAGCCCCCAGCAGAGCGGTGGGCGTTCTGGATCGAGCAATTGTCAAAGTGCATCAAGTGTTACGCCTGCCGCGGTTCCTGCCCGATGTGTGGCTGCGAGCAGTGTTTCACGGACAAGAACCAACCGCAATGGTTCCCGACGGCGGCCGATGGCCCCGGCAATTTCGCGTGGCATCTGCTCCGCGCGTTCCATCTTGCGGGGCGGTGTGTCGGTTGCGGAGCGTGTCAGGAGGCGTGCCCGGCCAAGATTCCGTTGAACCTGCTGAGCGCAGCGATGGCCCGGTCGGCTCTGAAACATTTTGGCCATCACGCGGGCGTCGATCCCAAGGGCGTGCCGCTTCAATCGGATTTCAAGCCGGATGATCAGGAGGATTTCATTCTGTGACACGGGTGATGCTAACGCGGGAAGCAATCGAGCAATGGCCGGCGAGTTTGCTCGACGCAGGCTGGCGTGTCTTGGCGCCCGTGGCGGCGAATGGCGATGCGGAGTATCACGAACTGACTTCCAGCACCGCCAAGCCAACCGGTTTCGGAAAGGGGATTCCCCGACAGAGTCCGAAGGCCTGTTGGTTTCCCCGCAGCGAGCCGATTTTGCAGTTCCGCCGCTACGGACGGGAGTGGTCGCTCGACGATCCGAAACTGGAGTTCCCGCGGGTGGTGGTGTTTGGCGCGCGGCCCTGTGACGCGGCCGCGCCCGAGGTTTTGGCGCCGCTGTTCGGCTGGGATTTTCACGATCCGTTCTTCGAGCAACGGCTGAAGAAGCTGGCGTTTGTCGTCCTGGCCTGCCAGGGACCCGTGGATGACGCATGTTTCTGCACATCGGTCGGAATCGATCCGGCAGGTCAGAACGCAGGCGACATCGTGCTGACGGAGTTGGCCGACGGCACGTTTCTGGCCGAGGCCAGTACCGAAACCGGGCAGCACCTTCTGGCGTCGATGCCTCAAAACCAAGCTGCCGAGCCGGCGGAGTTGGCCGCGCTTCGCGAGAAGATCCGCCAAAGCGTGCCGGTGCGATTCAATCCCAAGACCGTGGAGGCAGCGCTGCGAGTACGATTTGATGATCCACTTTGGGAAAAGGCCGCGCGATCCTGTCTGGCGTGCGGGACCTGCGCATTCGTCTGTCCAACCTGCCACTGCTTCGATATCCAGGACGAGGTGACGGGCGGCGAGGGGGTGCGGCAGAAGAACTGGGACGCGTGCGCGTTCCCGTTGTTCACTTTGCACACATCGGGACACAATCCACGTCCCGATCAGCCCAGTCGCTGGCGGCAACGGTTGTCACACAAGTTCCGCTATTATCCGGAGAAATTCGGTCGCGTGCTTTGCACCGGATGCGGCCGGTGCCTTCGGCTTTGCCCGGCGGGAATGGATCTGCTGGCCGACTTGCAGGAATTGTCGCGGGATCAAACGACGGGTGCAACAGCGGCAGTCCAACCGTGCGATTTCGACCACGGTCCCGTCCCGGGAATTCAGGCTGGAACGGCTGGTTCATCATCCAATGTCTACCGACCTTACATGATGCGCGTGGCGGCGACGCGGGACGAAACGCCGGATGTGCGCACGTTGCGGCTGGAGTTCTTTGACCCGGAGGAGGGCGAGACTTTTGATTTCCGCGTGGGACAATTCGGTCTCTACAATGCGCTGGGCGAAGGTGAATCCACCTTCTGCATTGCCAGCGGTTCGACACGCCGGGGCTACATCGAATGCACTTTCCGCCAAGCCGGGCGGGTCACGCGGGCGTTGCGCCGTCTCAATGCTGGCGACCTGATGGGTTTCCGCGGTCCGTATGGCAATAGTTTCCCCGTTGAATCGTGGAAAGGCAAAGACCTGCTGTTCATTGCGGGCGGCATTGCGCTGCCGCCGATGCGAAGCGTCATCCAGTACTGCCTCGACAAGCGTCAGGACTACGGCGACATCGTCATCATTTACGGCGCGAAGACGTGGGCCGACCACGTTTACAAGGACGAACTCGCTGAATGGGAAGCGCGGCCCGACGTGAAGTTGTGGCTGTGCATCGACTGGAAGCCGCTCCCCGACGGGGCGGGTCTGGCCGAGGCTGCAGCCGAGGAGGGCTGGCGACCGTTGAACATGAAAGTTCCCGGCGAGAGCATTCTCGAACTGAATCACCGTCGTTACACCGGTTTCGTGCCCCAACTTGTGGAGGCGGCCAAGCCGTCGCCGTCCAATCGCATTGCCGTGCTCTGCGGCCCGCCGATCATGATCAAGTTCACGCTGCAGAGTTTGAAGAAACTCGGTTTCGAAAGTGAAAACGTATTCACCACGCTGGAAAACCGGATGAAATGCGGCTTTGGCAAATGCGGCCGGTGCAACGTTGGACCGATTTACATCTGCAAAGAAGGTCCGGTATTCACCGCCAAGCAGATCGAGGCGCTTCCTCCCGAGATGTAGCAGCAGGGGACTGAGGACTGACCGCCGGCGACCGGTAATTTTCAGCCGCAGATGGACGCGGATATCTGCTTGGTCACAATCGCTAAATCTCGTAAAGACTGCACGACAACATCTTTGCCGTCGCCATCATCTCGCCAATCCAAAGTGACCGGATTGTTTGGCCGCCTGACTTCTGGTCCAATCCTGGTCGCAGCTTGTAGCGCGAACGAGTTGCTGAGTCAAGCCGGGCCGGGGAGACCGGTGAACGGATGAAGGCGGATCACGAATTAATACTCAATGGGAGGCCGCAAGCAGGCTCGCAGGTACAAAAGACCGACGGCCACGGGCGGAACGAGAGAGACCCCACTTAGCACATCGCAAGCTTCGATACGCCTGCACTGAAGCCCGGTTGACAACTTGTCGGTAACCTCTTATTGCAGTGACACGATGTCGCCTCCGGAGCATTGATGACTCCCCCAAACAAAGCGTATAAGATACTGATTTGGAGATGGTTGTCAACTTGTCAGTTCCCGTGGCATCGGCAGTGCTAGACAGCCTGTTGGCCTTATGAACATCAAAGTGCTGCGCAATGTGCTGGAGGCAAACGACCAGTTGGCTGCGCGCATCCGCGAGCGTCTCACCGCCAAACACGTCACAGCGATCAACATCATCAGCGGGCCGGGTGCCGGCAAGACATCGTTGTTGGAGCGCACGATTCCGGCTTTGAAGAGTCGTTTTCGAATCGCGGTGTTGGAGGGTGACATCGCGAGCACGCGCGACGCGGAGCGCATCGAGAAAGTCGGCGCGCCGGTCGTGCAATTGCTGACGGGCGGCGCGTGTCACTTGGAGGCGGCGCTGGTGGAGCGCGGGTTGGGCGAATTCGACTTGGACGCTCTCGATTTATTGTTCATCGAGAACGTCGGTAATATCGCTTGTCCCGCCGAGTTCGATCTGGGCGAGACGGCCAAGGTCGGCCTCCTGAGCGTGACCGAGGGAGACGACAAGCCGGCGAAATACCCGCTCTTGTTCCACGAAGTTGCGGCGCTGGCGCTCAACAAAGTCGATCTGCTTCCCTACACCAATTTCGATTTCGATCAGTTCCTCCGCGATTTTCGCAAACTCAACGCGGACGCGCCCGTGTTTCAGCTTTCGTGCAAGACCGGAAAGGGCGTCGGGGAATGGACGCACTGGCTGGAGCACGTGGCGCACGGCGAGATTCACGTCGAGCCGCACACGCACGATCACGCAGATCTCGACGCCACCGTCCAGCCACACCAGCATCCGCACCGACAACATCACACCGGGGTGACGCACGAATGAAGACCCGCGTGCGAGCCAGGATCGTTGGCCGCGTCCAAGGCGTTGGGTTTCGTCCGACGGTTTACCGCTACGCCAGCCAACTCGGCCTCGGCGGCTTTGTCTGCAACGGGCTGCACGGCGTGACGGTCGAAGTCGAAGGCGACGATGCGAAAGTCGGCGCATTCTTTCATCAATTGATCCACGACCCGCCCAAACAGGCGGTGATCGCCGACATCCAAAAACAGGTCATCGCTGAAAAGGGCTACAAACGATTTGAGGTCGTCGAATCCGAGCCCGGGGGTGACGCGGGGGTCGATGTGCCGCCCGATCTCGCCACTTGCGACGATTGCCTGCACGAATTGTTTGATCCAACGGATCGACGCCACGGTTACCCGTTCATCAATTGCACCAACTGCGGCCCGCGTTTCACCATCATTCGGGATTTGCCCTACGACCGGGACAAGACCTCGATGGCCGATTTCACCATGTGCGCGCCGTGCGCCCGCGAGTATCACGATCAGTGCGATCGCCGATTCCACGCGCAGCCGGATGCCTGCGAAGACTGCGGCCCGAGACTCGATCTGATTATGGCAGAGGATCATAGCCACGAAGGCGTTTCGCGGCTACAGCTTGCCAAGACCATCGAACTGCTGCAACGCGGCCACATCGTCGCCATCAAAAGTCTTGGCGGCTATCATCTGGCGTGCGACGCTTCCAGTGGCGAAGCGCTCGCCCGCCTGCGCTGGCGCAAACATCGCCCGCACAAACCGTTCGCGGTGATGTTCCGCGATCTGGCGACGGTGAAACAGTTCTGCGAGGTCAGCGGGGCGGAGGAGGCGGAATTGCTTTCTCCCGCGCGGCCGATTGTCATACTGAACCGGCGTTGTCCCAAAACTTCATCGCTCCATCACTTTCTTTCCCCGGACTCCCCGACCATTGGCGCGTTCCTGCCCTACACGCCGCTGCATCACCTATTGATGCGCAAGTTCGATGCCCTTGTCATGACCAGCGGGAACCTTACCGACGAGCCCATCGTGAGCGAAGAGACAGAGCTTCCGACACTGCTCGGCCCAATCGCCGACGCGGCGCTCACGCACAATCGGCCCATCGTCCACAAATGCGACGATTCGGTTCTGCGCGTCGTCAATGGGCAGCGGCAATTCTCCCGGCGCGCGCGCGGCTTCGCGCCCAATCCGATCCGCATCGGGGAGCGATCGCCGCAGATTCTGGCGGTTGGCGGGGAACTCAAGAACACATTTTGCCTGGTGCGCGAAGGCAACGCGTTTCTCTCGCAGCACATCGGCGATCTCAAAGATTACAAGACGTACGACTATTTTGCGCGTGAGATTTCCGCCTGGCAGAAGCTGCTGCGCGTCGAGCCTGAGGTGGTCGCCTACGACCTGCATCCGGTGTATCTCTCGACGAAGTTCGCTTCGCGTTGCGCAATTCAGCAGAAGATCGGCGTCCAACATCACCACGCGCACATCGCCAGCGTTATGGCGGAACACAATCTGCACGAACCGGTCATCGGGGCCGCACTTGATGGCACCGGCTACGGCGCCGACGGCACGATTTGGGGCGGCGAGTTTCTTGTGGCCGACCGCGCGGACTTTGAGCGTGTCGCGCATTTCAAGCCGTACCCGTTGCCCGGCGGCGACAAGGCCATCGAGGAGCCGTGGCGGATGGCGGCGAGCGTGCTGCTGGCCGAAGGATTGTGCGACATCACGCCGCAGATGCAACCGATTCAGAAGATGTTCGCGGCCGGTTTCAATTCACCGCTGACCTCCAGCGCGGGACGCCTCTTCGACGCCGTCGCTGCCATCCTCAATCTCTGTGACGCGGTCACTTACGAGGCGCAGGCGGCCATCCGTCTGGAGTCAATCGCCGACCCGCAAGAGGCCGGGCGTTACCCGTTTGAGATCGCGGCCCGCCAAGGGCCGTGGACGTTGGATTTCGGGCCAACGATCCGCGCCATCGTCAAAGAGCGCCGGCGGGGCGCAGCCGTCAGCGAAATCGCTGCGAAATTCCACAACACGGTCGCGGCGGCGGCGGTTCAGGTATGCCGGTTTGTGCGCGGGGAGCGCAACATCAATGTGGTCGCCCTGTCCGGCGGGGTGTTTCAAAACGCGCTGTTGCTGCGGCGCACGGTCGAGGCGTTGCAGGCGCAGCAGTTCACCGTCTTCACCAACACTGCCGTGCCGCCGAACGACGGCGGTCTGGCGTTGGGACAGGCGGCGGTGGCGCTGGCGCGCATCGCCCGAGAAAAAGCGGCTCGCCGACAAAGGAAAGCTAAAGTATGTGCTTAGCGGTCCCAGCAACGATTGTTGAGTTGAACGGAACGACCGCCACGATCTCCGTGGACGGCGCGTTGCGGGAAGTGGATGTGTCGCTCGTGGATGAACCTCGTCTCGGCGATTACGTTCTCGTTCACGCCGGGTTCGCCATCCACAAATGGGAGCGCAGCGAAGTCGAGGAACTGGAAGCAATTCGCGCGGCGACCGACCTGCGGGAGGTATTGACGTGAACACCCTCGTCCAGCAGATTGACGGATTGGCGCGGCAGATCGGACGTGACGTGCAACTCATGGAAGTCTGTGGCACGCACACGATGGTGGTGTTTCGGACGGGCTTGCGCCAACTGCTGCCGACCAGTGTGAAACTGATTTCCGGCCCCGGCTGTCCCGTGTGTGTCACCGACACGAACTACATTGACGCCGCAATCGAATTATGTCGACGGCCCTATGTAGTCGTGGCAACGTTTGGCGATTTGCTGCGCGTGCCGGGGAGCGAGTCGTCATTGGAACGGGAACGGGCGGCGGGCGCAAATGTGCGCGTGGTTTATTCGCCCACCGACGCGCTGGCGTTGGCGCGGGAGTGTCCGTCGAACCGTGTCGTGTTTCTCGGAATCGGTTTCGAGACGACGGCGCCCACGGTGGCCTGGAGCATCTGGCGCGCGGCGCGCGACGGCATCGACAATTACCACGTTTTCTGCGCGCACAAGACAATGCCGCGCGTGATGGAGGCGTTGTTGAAGGACCAACATGTGAAGATCGACGGCTTCATTTGCCCCGGTCACGTGAGTGTGATCACGGGCGCGGGAATGTATCGGTTCATCTGCGAGCAGTATAAAATTCCTTGCGTGGTCAGCGGATTTGAAGCGTGGGACATTTTGAAAACCACAACCATGTTGCTGCAGCAATTGGTGGCGGGGCGTGCCGAGGTGGAAGTGGAATACAGCCGCTCGGTCAACGAACGCGGCAATGTTTCCGCGCAGCAGTTGATGAACGAAGTCTTCGAGCCGGCCGACGCGAGCTGGCGGGGCCTGGGCGCAATTCCGCAGAGCGGCCTCGCCATTCGCTCCCAATACGCGCGATTTGACGCGGCCCGGGCGCTCGACGTGCGGCTGGGCGAGGCGCATGTCCCCCCCGGTTGCCGTTGCGGCGAGGTGTTGCGGGGCGTATTGACCCCGCTGGAATGCAAGTTTTTCGGGCACAGTTGCACGCCCGTTCGGCCCGTCGGCCCGTGCATGGTGTCCAGCGAGGGCGTGTGCGCCGCGTACTACAGATATGAAAAGAGGGTGGCCGCATGAAGCACGACCGCATTCTGCTCGGTCACGGCGGCGGCGGTTCGCTGACGCGCGAACTGATCACGGGAATTTTTGCGGCCGAGTTTGACAATCCCGTGTTGAAACCGCTCGAGGACAGCGCCGTGCTGGTCATGAGCGGAAAAGGGTACGCATTCACGACGGACAGTTACGTCGTGAAACCGTATTTCTTTCCCGGCGGCGACATCGGCAAGCTCGCCGTGTGCGGCACGGTCAACGACCTGGCCATGCAGGGCGCGCAGCCGTACTGGCTGAGCCTGAGTTTCATTCTCGAAGAAGGATTGCCGCTGGCCGCCTTGCATAAGATCGTTCAATCCATCGGGCACACGGCGCGCTCGGTCGGCGTGGAGATCGTCGCGGGCGACACGAAGGTCGTCGAACGCGGAAAATGCGAGGGACTTTATATCAACGCCGCCGGCTTGGGCCGCATTCAGACGACAAACTGGTGGGGCGCCGGCACGGTGAAGACCGGCGACGCGGTCTTGCTCAACGGCTTTCTCGCGGAACACGGGATTGCCGTCCTGAGCCAGCGTGAAGGCATCGCGTTTACGACGCGTGTGGTCAGCGATTGCGCGCCGCTGTGGCCGCTCGTCAAAGCGATTCTGGACACCGGCGCGGAGATCCACGCCATGCGCGATCTCACGCGCGGCGGATTGGCGGCGGCAGTATGCGACATTGCGCAGGCGGCAAAAGTTGGGATCCATCTTGACGAAACGACGCTGCCGGTTGACAAAGAAGTGCGTGGCGCCTGCGATTTGCTCGGTCTGGATCCGTTGTCGATTGCCAACGAGGGCAAGTGCATTGTGTTCTGTCCCGTGGCAGAGTCCGAGCGCGTGCTGGCGGCGACGAAACAACATCCGCTGGGAAAGGAAGCGAGAATCATCGGGAAAGTGTCCAGCGGCCCGGAAGGCATGGCCGTGATGCGCACGGCCATCGGTGGCGAACGCATCATCGACATGCCGACTGGAGAGGATTTGCCAAGGATATGTTGAACCAGGATCAATCCCGCTCTGAGCGGGATCAATCAAACCAACCATGGAAACCAAGGAACCGAAAGTGACCAAACGACAATTTGTGACAATGGACGGCAACGAGGCAGTAGCTTACGTGGCCGTCAGGACAAACGAAGTCATCGCCATCTACCCGATCACGCCGTCGTCGCCGATGGGCGAGTGGGCGGATCAATGGGCCGCCGAAGGCGTGCGCAACATCTGGGGCACCGTGCCGTCGGTCACGGAGATGCAAAGTGAAGGCGGCGCTGCGGGAGCCGTCCACGGCGCGTTGCAGACCGGCGCGCTCAGCACAACGTTCACCGCCTCGCAGGGTCTGCTGCTGATGATCCCGAACATGTACAAGATCGCGGGCGAACTGACACCGACGGTCTTTCACGTGTCCGCACGGACGCTGGCGACGCACGCGCTGTCCATTTTCGGCGACCACAGCGACGTGATGAGCGTGCGGCAGTGCGGATGGGCGATGCTCGCCTCGGCAAACGTGCAGGAGGCGATGGATTTTGCGCTGATTTCGCAGGCGGCGACGCTGGAATCACGCGTGCCGTTCCTGCATTTCTTCGACGGGTTTCGCACGTCGCATGAGGTGGCCAAGATCGAACTTCTGACCGAGGACGATCTGCGGGCGATGATAGACGAGAAACTCGTGCTGGCGCACCGTGCGCGGGCGCTGTCGCCCGATCACCCGGTGTTGCGCGGCACGGCGCAGAACCCGGACGTGTTTTTCCAGGCGCGCGAAGCGGCCAACAAGTTCTACGATGCCTGCGCGGACATCACGCAGAAGACAATGGACAAGTTCGCCCAATTGGTCGGACGGCAGTACCACCTGTTTGATTATCACGGCGCGCCGGATGCCGACCGCGTGATCGTGATCATGGCTTCGGCGTGCGATCCGGCGCATGAGACGGTGGATTACCTGAACCGCCAGGGCGAAAAGGTCGGCGTGTTGAAGGTGCGGTTGTACCGGCCGTTCGACGCGAAGCGGTTCATCGAGGCTTTGCCGCCCACGACCAGGGCGATCGCCACGCTCGACCGCACGAAGGAGCCCGGCGCGACGGGCGAGCCGTTGTATCTCGATTGCGTGGCGGCCCTGAACGAGGGACTGGCGAACGGCTGGGGCAAACTCCAGAAGATGCCGAAGGTTGTCGGCGGCCGCTACGGCTTGTCGTCGAAGGAATTCACGCCGGGCATGACCAGGGCCGTGTTCGAAAATCTCGGCGCGGCCAAACCGAAGAATCACTTCACCGTCGGCATCAACGACGACGTGACCCACACCAGCCTCTGGTTCGACCCTGAGTTTTCCACCGAATCGGAACGCGCGGTGCGGGCGGTGTTTTACGGGCTGGGCGCGGACGGCACGGTCGGCGCCAACAAGAACTCGATCAAGATCATCGGCGAAAACACGGACAACTTCGCGCAGGGCTACTTCGTGTACGACTCCAAGAAGTCCGGTTCGATGACCGTGTCGCACCTGCGATTCGGACCCGATCCGATCCGTTCGACCTATCTGGTGACCAAGGCCAACTTCGTCGCCTGTCATCAGCCGGTGTTTCTGGAGCATTACGACATGCTCAAGGACTGCATCAACGGCGGCACGTTCCTGTTGAACACGCCGTACGGGCCGGGAAAAATCTGGTTTCATCTGCCGCGGTCGATGCAGATTCATGTCCGCGAGAAGAAGCTGAAGTTTTACGTGATCGACGCCGTGAAGGTGGCCCGCGATTGCGGCATGGGCGGACGCATCAACACGGTGATGCAGGTCTGCTTCTTTGCCATCTCGGGCGTGTTGCCCAAGGAGGAGGCGATCGAGCGGATCAAGTACTCAATCAAGAAGACTTACGGCAAGAAGGGTGATGAGATCGTTCAGATGAACCTGCGCGCTGTGGACCAGACGCTGGAACACATGCACGAGGTGAAGGTGCCGGTGAGCCTCGACGGCGCCGGCGATCTGCTGGCGCCGGTCCCGAAGGAAGCGCCGGAATTCGTCCGCAACGTGCTCGGCGAGATCATCGCAGGCCGTGGTGACAACCTGCCGGTCAGCGCGATGCCGTGCGACGGCACATTCCCCACCGCAACGACGCGCTGGGAGAAACGCAACATCGCGCTCGACATCCCCGTCTGGGACCCGGCGGTCTGCATCCAGTGCAACAAGTGTGTGATGGTTTGCCCGCACGCCGTGATCCGGGCCAAGGTGTACGAGGTGGCAGCGCTGGCAAAAGCGCCCGCGACGTTCAAGTCCGCCGACGCCAAGGACCGCGACTGGAAAGAGCAGGGACTCAAGTTTACGATCCAGGTCGCGCCCGAGGATTGCACGGGCTGCGCGCTGTGCGTGGACATCTGTCCCGCGCGCAACAAATCACAGGCGAAACTGAAGGCGATCAACATGGCGCCGCAACCGCCGTTGCGCGAAGCCGAGCGGGCGAACTGGGATTTCTTCCTGGGCATTCCGGAGATGGATCGGCGCCGCCTGAAGGTCGGCAGCATCCCGCACCAGCAGTTGCAGCGGCCGTTGTTCGAGTTCAGCGGCGCGTGTGCGGGCTGCGGCGAAACGCCATACGTGAAACTCGCCAGCCAGCTTTTCGGCGACCGGATGGTCGTTGGCAACGCGACAGGCTGTTCCTCGATTTACGGCGGCAACCTTCCGACGACGCCGTGGGCGGTCAACGCCGATGGACGCGGCCCCGCGTGGTGCAATTCGCTGTTCGAGGACAACGCCGAGTTTGGTCTCGGGTTCCGCCTGTCCATCGACAAACAGAAGGAGTTCGCTTCGGAACTGCTCCGACAACTTGCCCCCGTGGTGGGAGACACTCTTGTGACGGCGATTCTCAACGCCAATCAGAAGGACGAAGCGGGCATTTATGAACAGCGGCTTCGCGTGGCGGAACTGAAGGGTAAACTGCAGGGATTCCTCCAGGCCAACGGCGCGCCGACACACGCCCTGGCGCGCCAGCTTCTCGGCGTCGCCGACATGCTTGTGAAAAAGAGCGTGTGGATCATGGGCGGCGACGGCTGGGCGTACGACATCGGGTTCGGCGGACTCGACCACGTGTTGGCGAGCGGACGCGACGTGAACGTGTTGGTGCTCGACACGGAGGTGTACTCCAACACGGGTGGACAGATGTCGAAATCGACGCCGCGCTCGGCCGTGGCGAAATTCGCGGCGGGCGGCAAGCCGACGGCGAAAAAAGATCTCGGCCTCATCGCGATCACGTACGGCAACGTGTACGTCGCTTCGGTGGCGATGGGCGCGCGCGATGAGCAGACGCTGCGCGCATTCATTGAAGCGGAGAGCTACGATGGCCCGTCGCTCATCATCGCGTACAGCCATTGCATCGCGCACGGCATCAACATGACGACGGGCATGCAGGACCAGCGGGTGGCGGTGAATTCGGGACAGTGGTTGCTGTACCGGCACGACCCGCGCCGCGCCGCGCAAGGCGAGAACCCGCTGCAGCTCGATTCGCGTCCGCCGAAACAGAAGCTTGAGGAGTATCTGCTGATGGAAAACCGGTTCAAGATGCTGACCAAAAGCGAACCCGAACGCGCGAAACAACTGTTCAAACTGGCGCAACAGGACGAGGAGACGCGGTACCGGCTCTACGAGTATCTTGCCGCGCGGAAATTGACCCCGGAAGCGAAGACAGAAGGCGGCGCAGTTCAGACGACTGCCGCCTGAGGACAGGAGGACACGACAATGAACCTGGAAGTTGAATACATGGGGCTGAAACTGAAGACGCCGCTGGTGGTTTCGGCCTGCCAGCCGCTCTCGGACGAAATCGAAGACATCGTCCGCGCCGAAGACGCCGGCGCCAGCGCGGTGGTCTTGTACTCGTTGTTCGAAGAACAATTGGTGCTGGAACGCTACGAACTGCATCATCATCTCACGGCGGGGACGGAGAGTTTTTCGGAGTCACTGACGTATTTTCCCGAACCCCGCGAGTTCCGGCTCGGACCCGAGGAATATCTGGAGCACATTCGCAATGCCAAGGCGTCCGTCGAAATCCCAATCATCGCCAGCCTCAATGGCGGCTCGGTCGGCGGCTGGACCAGTTTCGCCAAGCAGATCGAGCAGGCCGGTGCCGACGCGCTGGAGTTAAACGTCTATTTCATCCCGACCGACATGAACATGACCGGCGCGCAAGTCGAGCAAACCTACATCGACATTCTGAAAGCCGTGAAGTCCGCGGTCACGATTCCGGTGGCGATCAAACTGAGTCCGTTCTTCAGCAACCTCGCCAACATGGCCTTGCGTCTCGACGATGCCGGCGCCGACGCGTTGGTGCTCTGCAACCGGTTCTACCAGCCGGACATTGATCTGGAGACACTCGAAGTCAAACCACTGGTGTTGTTGAGCACGCCGCAGGCGATCCGCATTCCCTTGCGGTGGGTCGCCATTCTCTGTGGTCGCATCCAGGCCGACCTAGCGGCGACGAGCGGCATCCACACAGGCGAGGACGTGGTGAAAATGCTGATGGTCGGAGCGAAGGTCACGATGCTGTGTTCCGCGCTGCTGCAGCACGGGATCGAGCACGTCCACGCCGTCGAGAGGGATTTGACCCGGTGGATGGATGAACACGAGTACGAATCGGTGCGCCAGATGCAAGGCAGCATGTGCCAATACCTCTGCCCCAATCCGAGCGCCTTCGAGCGTGCCCAATACATGCGCGCTCTCACCAGTTACCAGCCGTCCTAGGAAAGAGGTCGCCCAAATGAAATACAATCGAGAAGAAGCGCTCAAGAAAATCCGGGAGTTTCTCATCTCCAACACGCGTGACGACGAAACGACCTGCCAGGCGGCCGCGCGGATGGGTATTTTTTGCCACGGCTACGAGCAATGGTCCATGACCCAACTGCGGGAGATTTATCCCTGGCTGGCGAAAAAGATGCCCGCCAACACGCCTCGCGAGGATTTCCTGAAACTGATCGTCGCCTGGGACGGCGCGCGGATGCTGGTGCACCGCACCGAGACCACCTGCGACGCCAAAGCGATGGATCACGAAGGTTGCCTCGGCTTCGACCGGTTCAGCAACACACAACTCAAGCGCATGTTCTCCCAACTTTTCAAGCCCGACGACGAAATCACCCCGTGGTGAATCCGCGTCTCTCCGGGCTGAATTCAGGTTGGCCACGTTCCCGCCGAACGTCACGGGAAGGAAGACACTTGCAGCAGACTCTTATTCGACGGTCGCCGATTTCCCAATGAGGTAATCTCTTCGGGCCTCAGGTTGTACAGTTCGTAAACGAGCTTGTTGATGGCGTTGTCGGTGTCGGCAATCTCATGTTCCAATGCAGCGAGATCGGGGGCGCCGACTTCTCTGGCGGCGGATTTCATGAGGTCGCGGATGGTGCGGAGGTTGTCGGCGGCGTTTGGCTGGACGAACGTCAGTGGCGGCGGTTCGTTGACGATCAACTGGTGGATCGGCTGCGGCATCTTGCCGGTCGTCCACTTCTTCTTGCGGGAGTTTTCGTCCAGAAAACGTTGTCACATCGCGGAAATGAACTGCTGCAACGACTCGCTGGAGAAGGTCAACCGCGCACGATGGGGAGCGACCGTCGCGCCGACTCGGTGTTGTCGGCGACCGTTGGCGGTGAGACGCTTCGACGATCCTTCGTTTCAATCAGGACTGCGGCTCAGGCAATCTTGCAGTTGCCGATCTCGCTGTCCATTCCCCATTCGCGTTCCACACCGTTTCGATGTGCGTGCTTGCAGCCTGTTGGCCGGTGTCGTAATAATGCTGGCATGAGCCTGCAAGTGGAGGATTTCCATTCTGAAATCGCGGCAGCGGTGCCCAATTACGACAAGTTCATCGTTTGCATCGAGAAAACGCCCGAGGATTTTCTGCAAAGCTTGCAGTCGTTGATGGCGAAGGCAATCAACGCCTTTGAAACGCGCGCGCCCGGCCTGCGCCACGGCATCGCGCTCGACCGCCACGTCACCATCATGCTCAGCGAAAACGACGGGCGCCGTCCGCTCTGCGGCATCTATTTCAATCTCCACAGCCCGTACCGCAAGTCTGCGCCGCAGAAGTCCACGTGATTTCTAAGCGCGCGGGGTTGAATGCGCCCCGATCCGTTCGCGCGTCTCAGCGCTGATCGCCAATGACGATGAAGCCGCGCCGCAGCAGGCCAAGAACGCAGGTATAAGCTTCGAGGTCCGTCCCCGGAAAATGATCCACGACGGCCTTGAGCGTCCCGTGATGCAGAACAAGCTGGAACACCTGCACCTCTTCCGTGGCCAGGTCGTGCAAATTGCCGGGGATGTTCATCGGCACGGACAACCGGGCGTTGGGCGCCGGCAGTTTATCCTCCAACAGACGCGTTTCGTCCAGTTGTTGGATGCCTTGCAGCAGCAACGTCATCGTGCTTTCGGTAATGTCCTCCGGCGCGGAATGCCCGTTGAGCGGCTCCAACGCGAACGTCCCGTTCTTCCAGCGCAGCATCCGGTAGAACGCCTTGCGCGGTGGCAGCACGATCCCGGCGTCCACGGACACGTGATAAATGTGTCCCTCGCGCAGATGGATGCGTCCCGCACCGTGGCCGCTGCGCAACGTCAGTACGCCGCTCTTCTTCGCGGTCACGAACAACTGCAATAGATCGGGCAGCGAAATGTCGGCGATCGACCCGGTCAGGGAACTGCCGTGCAGCGGCGTCCGCAGTTCTTGCGTGGCCTCCAGCGGACGCGTAGCGGGCGTCGTCGCAGCCGCGCCGTTCTTAAAGGCCACGAATCTGATCGTCGAAGCGCCGACCTGGATTTCGTCGCCGTCGGCCAGTTCCGTCCGGCGGACGCGTTCGCCGTTGACGAAGACGCCGTTGCGCGATTGCATGTCCTCGATCACCACCTTGCCGCCGAACGTGGAAATCTTCGCGTGCTTCCGCGAGACCTTGTCGTCGAGAATCAGCAGGTCCGCCTCGCTGGTTCGCCCGACGACCAGCGCGCGATCCCGCGGCAACCGAACCTCCCTGCCGTGATCCTTGCCCGATATGAACCGCAACGCGTATTGCTCAGCAACCATCGATTCCTCTGCGCCGACGCGGCGCAGCGGTCATCGTTGGACGCCGGACGCCGCGCTTCGGCCCTGTCTGAAGCCTATTGTCAGCACGGTCAATGCCACAGCCGCCACCGTTCCGACGCCGAGACACCACAAAATTGTCGGCGACGGCGTCTCGCGGAAAAATGCCGTGCCGAACTGCAGCCAGAACGCCACCACCATCGTCGCCGAGGTCAACATCCCGCGCGTTGCGAACACTGCGCCCCGGCGTTTCTCATCCACGTGCTCCTGCAGTTTCGCATCGATGGGAATCATAAGCGGCGCAGCGACTGCGCCCAGGGGAATCAGAACGATCGCTGCCAGCCACGGATTGGTCGTGCGGCCCAGCAACGCCACGAACGCGCCCACCACCGCCAGTTGCACGAACGGCAGCCATGCCGCCCGCGTCCATCGCCTGGCGCGTCCGACGGCAAACATTCCAATCGCAGCACCGGCGCCTCCCGCCACGAACAGGTAACCAAACCCGCCCGTGCGCAAACCCAACCCGTCCGGCGGCTCCGCCAGCGCGAACCCGACGAACGCCACCATGAACACGCCGCCCACGAACGCGAACACCGCCGTCAAAATCACCAGCGGCAGCGCCGTCTTGTGTTCCCACAGATACGTCAGCCCGGTTTTCAATTCGCCCCAACCGCCTTCGGGATGCGCGTGCTCGCCGCTCGTTGTCGCGTGCGGCTCCATTCGGATCGTCCACACCAGCGCCATGCTCACGATGTACGCCAACGCGTTGGCCATCACGGCGGACTCGACCCCCATTGTCTCAGCGATAAATCCGCCCACGCCGCGTCCGCCGACGCCGGCCACGGCGATCGTCGCCGTCAACAACGTGTTCGCCTGAATCAACTGCCCGGGTGTCAGCAGATTCGGCAGCAGCGCGAGGCGCGCCGGGTAATAAAACGTCGTGATCGCGCCATTCAGGAAAATCATCGTGTACACCGCCATCAACCCGCGCGATTCCATCCGTCCGGTGACCACCGGCAACAACCACGTCGCGATGACCACGACCGTCACCGCCCGCGACGCGTCGCTAAGCACCAACACGCTGCGCCGTTGCCAGCGATCCAGATACGCGATGGCCACCGGGCCGAGCAGGAACCCGGGCAATGCCACGGCGAACAGCAGTTTCGCCGTCTCCGTCGCCACGTCGTACTCGTTCGCGCGGAAAAACTCGATCAGCCCCATCTGCATTAACGCGTCACCGAGCGCCAGCAACACAGCCGCAGTCCACAGCCGGCGGAAACCGACGTTTCTCAGGACCGCGAGCATTCAGTCGCGCCTCCGGCGCGGCAAACGATGTTCGTCAACGAAGGTTCGCATGTCCGCCGGCAGTTCCGCGCGGCAATCGCAGACCTGTCCGGTGCCCGGACTCCGAAACACGGCGCGCTCGGCGTGCAACGCGTGGCGCGGCAACAGCAACCGGCCCAGCATCTCGTCGGTCACGCCTTCCTTGATGAAGCGCAGATACAGCGTTTCGTCCGGCCCGTACACCTTGTCGCCGACAATCGGATGACCGAGCCACGCCATGTGTACCCGCAACTGGTGCGCCCGACCCGTCCGCGGCCGGAGCCGCACCACCGTGAAACCCTGGCTACGTCCGCTGTGGCCGCGCCTGGCAAGCGCGGCTGCAACTTCAAACTCCGTCACACACGGCTTGCCCGCTGTCTCATCCACCACGCGTTTGGTGTAAACAACCGAGTCTTTCGTCAGGCCAATCGGTTTATCCACCACGCCGCTTTGCCGCTCGAACAAGCCCCAGCAAATCGCCACGTATTCCTTCTGCACCTCGCGTTGGAGAATCTGCCGGCCGAGGATGCGTCCCGCGCGCTCGTTCTTGGCGACGATGACCAACCCGCTCGTCTCGCGGTCGAGCCGGTTGATGAGGCGCGGCGTGGCGATGCCGCGCTCCCGCACCCACGCGACCAATGTCGGATGCTCGGGACGCGATGCCGAATGACACACCAGCGGAGCAGGTTTATCGACGACAAGAACGTCGTCATCTTCAAAGACTGCTTGCGGCCCGCTGACTGTGACCATCTGCACGACAGCAATGTTAGCTTCTCCTCCGAGCCGCTGGCAATGAAAAGCGCGGCGTGTTGATTGCCGCAAAGAGGTTTACCCCGTTTTACGGGGCACAAAATGCTCAAAATGCCTTGGGTCTCTTGCGCCTCTTTGCGGCGAACGCTTCCCGCCCGGTTGATTTCGGAGAAATTTCGAGTATCTTGCGCCGTACCTCGAATGGCGAAAAGGGGTCGCAGAAAAGATGAAACGAATGACACGACAATCCGACGCTGTGACGGAATTGGTCCGTCTCCAGCGCGAAGAAGTTGCCAAACACAAGTGGATCGAAAGCGAGAAAGCAGGTCATGACATCGGTTGGGACCAAGCCCACGCCGACTGGCTGGTGAAACACTTCGCCGAATGGGAACGGAATTTACCGAGCCGGGTCCTCGACGACGCGTTGCACGCAGGGTCGCCGAGAAGGCGAAGGTAGCTCTCAGTAATCGGTTATCAGTCCTCAGTCGTCAGTAACCAGCTTGTAGGTCTCACGCTTTCCGCAACGGCCGATTGCCACCCCAACCGAAAGATCTTGATCCTTTTCGATCAAAAGTGATCGATCCTGATCATGGCGAGAAAAGGGAAGAAGGCCGTTGCAGGAGCGGTTTCCAACCGCGACCGGCTTGTCCGGTACGCTGAACAACCGGAACGCATCGGCTCGATAAACCCCGTTGACGGCATCACGCTTGGGGAGGAGGTCCTCGTCTCGCTCAACTGCGTCTATCGCGATGACGCACACGGCATCTTCCTCTACCAGGGCGACTGTCTTGAGGTGCTCGACGCCATTGCCGCCAAACATCCCGACGGCTGTTTCGACATGATTTTTGCCGACCCGCCGTATTTTCTCTCCAACGGCGGAATTACCTGTCACGCGGGCAAGATGGTGAAGGTGGACAAGGGCGGCTGGGACAAGTCGCGCGGCCCGGAGTTGAACCACGAGTTCAACACCGAATGGCTGCGGCGTTGTCAGCGCGTGCTGAAACCCAACGGCACGATCTGGGTGACCGGCACGCACCACGTCATTTTCAGCGTCGGCTATCTTCCGCTTCAAGAGGTGATCGAGCAGGTCTTGGCTCGACACATGCAAGGAAACTCCGAAGAAGAGAACGCAGATCTTGCTGAGCGCCTGTCGCCTTCCATTGCTACGCTTTTGGAGGAAGCAGCAGCGCAAGATAGAGCCGAGGGGATAGCCCCCCTTTTTGAAATCTCCAGAGAGGGCAAGTCAATCTACTTCAGGGCGTTCACCGCTCCAGACAATCAGATTCTTAAAGACATGAGGGCCCTTGATCCAGCCGTGTTCGAGTCATTCTGCGCAGAGATCCTGAGGAGGCTTGGAGCCGAATCACGTGCTGAAGGTGGACCACATGATGGGGGGGTGGATTTCGTATGCGTAAGCCTCCAATTGGGAGAAATGGTTGAACATTCGCCTCGTGCATCCAAGGCATTGGTTCTCGGCCAGGCAAAGAGACACGGAGAGCGCAATAAGATCTCTTTGAATGACCTAAGGCAGTTCATCGGCGCGGCTACTCTCCGACTGGATGCTCTGAGGATTTCGAGCACGCCTGACGCAGGGCTGTTGTCACCCGTGATCTATGCCTATTAGACTACGACAGACTTTAACCAAGAGGCGAAAAAATACGCGAAGGCCATGGGAATCTGGTATCTGAACGGTATTGCGCTGGCTCAGCTGGCTGCACGAGTTGGCCTCGATCCGATAAGCTTTGCGGCATCGGCCTCCTTGAGAAGCGCTTTGAGACCGCAATGAATCTCCCAATGCCCGCCGGGCTAGCTGCTGCCTACAAGAGTCCGGCGCAGCGGGCGCGTGTCATCACGCAAGGTTGGGCGGCCTCGAACCCGTTCTGTCCGAACTGTCGAGCGCCGGAGCTCGCGATGACGCTGGAAAACACGCAAGCCATCGACTAAGTCTGTTCGCGGTGCGGCTCGCCGTTTCAACTCAAAGGCAAGAGTTCAGCCATCGGCGGGAAGATTGTAGATGCGGCTGGGAAGCGATGATGCGGGCGATTCGTCAGGACAGAACGCCGAGCCTATTCGTGCTGCACTACGAACCCACGCGTGGCTCGTTCGGAACTTGATCCTCGTTCCCCACTTCGTGTTCACGGCGTCAGCGGTGGAGAAGCGGAAGCCGCTGACGGCCACGGCGCGCCGCGCGGGCTTCTTCCACTTGAAACGCCGCTTCCCGCACATGCGGGCGTTCCTGCGCGATAGCAACGAGGAACTGATTAACTGCTACCGCGTCCTCCGCGACCGCACCGAGGAGTTGATGCAGCGGCTCGCTACGCTGCTTCCCGGCGTTGGGGGGTGAGGTGAAAAAGTGCTTGCGCAAAGCGGTTCGGATGTGGATCGGATCGTTGAAATGAAAAAGAAATACCAGAAACCGGAATTGGTCTTGGCCCAACTCGGGACGGTCAGACTGAACGAATTGTCAGGCGCTTTCGACATAGAGACGAAACAAGGTGCAATCCTCAGACTCTACCCAAACTCTGAAGAAGAAATCAGACACGGGGTGCATATCGATGAAATAGAGGTTGTGGAAGCCAAACGGGGAAAAGGAATCGCGACCAGGGCCTTGGCTGCGTTATGTCGGTTGGCTGATGAACATCACTTCGAGTTGAAAGGCGGCCCCGTTGGTTTCAGTGATGATCCCTTTCGGGAACGATTTGTTGGGTGGTTGGGCCGTTTTGGTTTCAAGCGTGACGCAAGCTTGCTCCCAGTGGATGATCGAACCGCTATCTATGTCCGCAGGCGCCCCAAAGTGCGACCGTCACCACGATGATTTCGGCAAGCTCACGGCTCACCGGGGAGGTGATCTACGCTTGCTGAAACGCCGCTGCCGAGCAGTCCGCGTTGGGATAAGTCGCAGTTCTTCCTTCCAGAACTGCTCGACTTTGCCGCGACGCGACTCAACGCCAATCATCGGGTCGTCCGGATACGTTTGCCCGCAACCGCAAGAGTAATCGAAGTATTTCACCACGCCGATTCGTCGTAGCCATCCCCGGTTACCAGTTTCGTCCACAAGCTGAACTACGAGGACGGGCGTTCTGATTCTGTAAGGCGCACCGGGAACGTCCGCGTGGATGTGTTTGCCTCCGGTAGCCTTTACGGGCTCGCTCACAAAGTCATGCCGTCCACTGGCTCTGAAGCGCGGCGATCTCGCTGGCTTTAGCATGCATGTCCGAAACCAATTCATAGCTTGTGAACCTGGTTCTGTCGGCAACCGTGGAGAAAGATGGGTGAGCGAGCTTCGACGTGAATTCTCGCTTGCGTGGTGCTGGCGAAACAATTCTGAAAGTGGAGTAGAAAGCGTCGAAGGTTACAAACTTCAAGAGTGCGCCGAGCATGTCTGTCGTGTTTTCTACTTCGATGAACTCCGTTGGCATTTTCTGCTCATTGAACCAGACAACATCCACCGTTGCCGCCCTACGAACGACGTCTTCGTATGTGAACGGATAAATGTCGTCCAGTGTCACCATGTCACCCAGAGGTTTCCCAAGGAATGATTTCGCGCGGTCTTGCTTCGGCACAAAAGTTTGCTGCTTCTTGAGGTTGCCGAGTTCCACGAGCAAACCTTGGTAGTACGTGTGGTCACTTTCAGGTTTCGGTTTCGATCTGAGGTCCGCCGACAGTTTGTCCTTAGCTTCAAGCAGCGCCCACAAACCGGGACGAATTCTGAAGAAGAGTCGCGGGTCTTGGACGATGCGGTTGATGGATTTGAAGGGTGTCTTGGTTTTCCATTCCACGCCGGGAATCTTGAGGGCTTCCCGGTAAAGCAATCCGAGCGTGGCGTAACCGCCGTTTGCCCGCATTGCCTCGACGACTGCCTCATGCTGCTTCTTGCGCATGTTTGCTAGGATATTACCGTTCGCTTGCCGAAAAGACAGCCAAAAGATGTTGGTCTTCGCAGCTCACGGTTATTTGACGACCTGCGGACGGCTGGGACAACCGTCCCTACCTCACGAACTTCGTGTTCTTCGTGCCCTTCGTGGTGAGGCATTGCCCCAACGTTAGCCGTGAAGTGGACACCACCTTCAACTTCACCGAAGGGGGGCGCGATGTCCCTGTCCTTTGCTGCCCCAGCGATTTTGTGGCTTGCACGGCGGCCACATTCAAGGTAGTATTCCCCCGCAGCGGGAGGGTGGGAGAACGGGCGATGAAGAATGAGTGTGGTTCTTTCGCAGCTTAGGGCTGCGAAACATCCTGGTATGTGGTTGGCGGTCAGCATCTGCGCTTTTGGCCGCGCCGCGGATTTTGCGACGACCTGGGTCGCTCTCGACAATGCACGCGCGGTGGAAGCCAAGGTGGGAGCGGCGCAGCTTTTCGCGGTGCTCGGACCTCACAGGGGGTTAATTGCTTACGAAGCTCTGATCACAACACCGCTCATCTTTCTTGGCTGCCATTTGATTCGATGTTCCCGTTCTCTTTGTCCCGATGACGAATCAGACGACCAAGCGCCGGCGCGTGCCGAGCGGATGTTCTTCTTTTCACTCGGCGTGATTTCATTAATCGCTGCGGCGCATAACACGGGCTTCCTCTTCTAAAGCGGGCGGGTAAAGGACAGCCGTCCCTACCTCGCCAACTTCGTGTTCTTCGTGGTGAGAGAGCCGGAAGTGAACCGCCGCCGCCGTTTGTTCTCGACACCGGATTGCCAAGGGGGTATAATCCCCGTTGTCGTTTGACAGGAGAGAGTGGGTTGAAAGAAAATACCTGTTTTTGCGAAACGAAGCCATTTTGTTCGCGCGAAGTTAAACGTATATCTTATTGATCTACAGGTACTTAGAACGCGAAAGGTTGCGTCTTTGCCTTGGGTTCGTTGTCCATTACGAACCCAACTATCCGCCCACATTGGTTAGCTCAAAGCTCACAGCTTCCCGCTTGCCGCTTGAAACCGACCGGGGTATTGTGTAGCGCATGATCGACTGGACACAATGCCCCGTCGCGGAACGGGTGCCGGGCAAGGTCAGCGGCGCGTGGGTGTTCACGGGCACGCGCGTGCCGGTGCGGGCGCTGTTCGAAAACCTCGAGGGTGGCGCGACCGTGGAGCAGTTTCTGGAATGGTTTCCCGGCGTTACCCGCGAGCAGGCGCTGGCGGTGCTGAAATTCGCCGAGTCTTCGCTGGCTGAAGCCGCAGTCTGAGCCTCAGGGCCCATGCACATCCTGTTCGACCAGGGAACGCCGGTTCCCTGCGATGCGCCCTCGATGCACATCAGGTTTCCACAGCGCTTGAAATGCGCTGAGCGAATCTCGAGAACGGCGAACTGCCGCGCGCTGCGGAAGGGAAGTTTGACCTGTTTATCACCACCGACCAGAACCTCCGTCATCAGCAGAATCTCGCCGGTAGGCGGCTGGCGATTCTTGTGTTGCCGACCACCAGTTGGATCAAGATTCGCCGGCATCTTGAAGAGGTCGCGGCTGCTGTCGTCGCCATTCGCCCCGGCGAGTATCGCGAACTGCACTGGGCCGGCTAAACAGCTCTCAGTCCACGGTCGTCAGTTCTCGGCTCTTTCAGCCGTCACCGGTCGGCTACGCCGGGCTTTTGTTCGCGCTGAAGTACAGCCGCAGCATGTAGGCGACAACCGCCAGCGCAATCACGAAACAAATCAAGAAAATGAGGAACGGGCTCCACTGCGGCGCGACACGCCAGGAAGCCGGGTCGAATTGGCCGGCCAGTTTCAGCAGACGGACGGTGTGCCGGGCGTAAACCATCCCAAGCATGGAGACAAACAGCATCGTGCCCGACACACAGAAGTTCTTCTTGAAGAAGAAATGCAGCGAACCCAGCGAGAGCAGGACGGCGACCGTCAATGCCCAGATGGCCGGCGTCTGCATGAAGACAGCCAGAATCGGCTGGAGCGACAACAGGTAGGCCATGCCGGCGAGGGACGCCAGCACCATGCCGACGACGAAAAACTGTTTGCCGGTTTGATACGTCGCCGGCTCGTTGCGTCCGAGCATGCCGACGAAAAAGCCGCCGACCGTGACGGCGCCCAGGATCATGTGCAGCCAACGCAGGAGGTAGTCGCCGACCGCCGGGTTCCAGACGAGACCGGATTGGTCGCGCGCGTAAAGGTCGTGGATGAGATTGGGCCGTTCCGACATGGAGAAGACGGAACTGTAAACGATCGAAACATAAGCCACACCGGCCAACGCCAGCACCAGAGCCGGCTTGCTCGCCTTCCCCGTCTTCTCACCCTTCCATGAAGCGCGGTAGAGCGCGTAGTAGGCGACGATCACCGCCGCGATCACGATCAGCCAGAACCAGCCGCTCACGATTGCCGCGGAGTAAACCTGCCGGGGATAAACCAGTTGCAGGAACAGCAGCGGCGCGACACCGAGCGTCACCGTGGCCGCCATGGCGCCGGGAAACATCCGCACAAAGCTGAGCAAGGCCGGCTCACCCCAGCGTTTCAAGATGGCTGCGTGCAGGACGATGATGACGCCGCCGAGCATGAAGTTCATTGCCACGAAGTGCAACGTCAGCGTGAGCAGATGCAGCGTCGTTACCAACCAGAGCGGTGCGGAAAGAAACTCGTAGTTCGGTAGATTCATTTCTTCACCTGCTTGCCGAGAGTCCGGAGGTAGGCGATCAGCGCTGCGCGTTCCGTGGTTCCGCCGGTGTAATCGGGCATGCCCTTGCCGAGGTTGGCCGCCAGGTCGAGCATGCCGCCGAGGTCATCGGCGCTGAGACCGGCAAACGACTTCGATTTGTCGCCGTACCCGCCGACGATGTGACATTTGCCGCAGCGGAGGTCGTAGGCTCGTTGGCCGAGATCGACTCCCTGGAGTTTGCAGAGTTCGTCCAGAGGACGACGGTCGATCCGCTGGTAGAGATAATCGGCAATCTTGTCCGCCTCCGCCCCGGTGCCCAGAAACGGCGGCATGTTGCCCCGCAACAGGTGCGCCGACCGGATGATCGCCGCAATGAACGCTTTGTCGGTCCCATCGAAAGCCGGCCTGAGCGGTTTGTAGCCGTCGAGCGTGTGGCAACTCCGGCAAGAATGACGGAAGAGATCCGCGCCCTCGTCGCCGGACCTGTACGCGATTTGCTTGAGATAACCTTCTTTCGCATAGCGATCCGTCAGCGCCACTTCGACGCCGTTGCCGTAAATGTAGCCGGTGATGACGTACGGTTTCCGGACCGACTCGCGGAACGATTCGAACGAGCCGAACCACGCCAACCCGAGCGCCATCAGCACGACGGCGAGGGCCACCGGCAACCGCCGCGCCAGCAGCCGGCAAAGCCCCAGCAGCGCGCCGATTGCGACTGCCAGCCAGACGGTGTATCGGAGCGCGTGCATGGGCGTCGGCATGATTTGCACCGCCCTGGTTGTGATCGCGGCGGGGATGGTTTTCCAATACCAGTATTGCGACACTGCCGTCACGACCAGCCCGAGAATGCCCCAGGTGGCCGTGTCGCGCACCGTGCGCGCCTTGAAGTCGCCCGCTTCATAACGCGACGCCACCAGCAGCGCGTAGAGACCGGCCAGCATGAGGCAAACGCCCGTGCGCATGACCAGCGATGGCCAGTAGGTGGGATTAAAAAAACCGTCCCAGAAATCGCCGGTCGCCAGCCATTGGCCGGGCGTGAGCATGAAGGTGATGATGCCGTTGATGACGACCAACGACAGCCACGCGGCGATGAAGTAAATCCAGCCGACAGTGAGGTGCGCGGCGGCAGTCATCGTCTTCCAGCCGCAGTAGTAGATCAGGGCGGCGGAGACCTCCACGACGAAAAACGTCCACTCGATGGCCCAGCCCCAGACGAAGTTGTGGATGAGCGCCTCGGTGGCGGACGGATTCAACAGGCCGATGATGAACCAGATCCCGACGCCGGTCAGCGCGCCGGCGACCAAGGAAACCAACACGAAAAACCGGCCCAGTTTTTCCAGAAATTCAAGCGTCGGCTGGTCGTGGTGCTTGCGCGCCCACTGCTCGGTGACAACCAGATAAAGGCCGCCGCCGATGGCGAAATGCGAAATGAAGACGTGAACGATGGCGATTGCCGCCATCAAGATTCCATAACCGACCGGCACATCCCAGAACGGGTAGTTCATCTTGAAATTCGGTTGACGACCGCCCCGCTTTTGCACCGGGCAAAAACGGCTGGCCGCTTCATTTGTCGCGCATGATGAACCCGGATCGGACAGAACTCAAGTCGATATAGCCGGACGTTTCGCCTTGCGTCCGACTCGCGACGCCGCGAGCGGGTGCCGGGATGGGAGCGCGCGAACCGGTCAGTCTTTCTCCCTGGTCAGGTAGGTGATGAAGTTTTTCTCGAACGCCTCCTGGTTGGGGTACTTGTAGCCGTAAACATTCTGCCAGGCGGAGTCAAATCGCGCGCCTTCGCTCTGCAACCTGATGAATCTGAGCAGCGGATTCATGCCGCCGTGCTGATAGTACAGGAAGCCGATCAGCATCTGCGACTCAACGTAGAAGGCCGTGACCTCATCCTTGGTTTTCGGGTAATCAATGGCGCTGGTCAGGTCCGGCAGGGGAATGTATTGGTCGCGGTGGAGATGATCCTGGACATTCGTCAGCGTGTAATTGCGCACCCGGAGGTAGGTGCGATAGAGACGGATCCCTTCAAATTCGGCAAACCCTTCGTTGAGCCACAAGGGAATGTCTCCGTTCAAGAATCGATGGAGCACGAGATGGGTCATCTCATGCGGCAATGTCGTGCCCTGAAACCTGAAATGCGGGCGCGACTGAAAGAACAGTTCACGTCCCGTGCACAAACCGCCGGTCCAGGGTTCCAATTTGCCGTTGCCGACAAATCCGTGCCAGACCTGTTCGTTGAGGAATACGTAGATATGGCCTTTGCGCTCGAATAAATCCTGTGCGATTTCGAGATCCTTCTTGATTTCGTCGTAGGACCATTCCGCCACGACAGCCAACTGGAGCGGCAAGAAACCTGTCTCGGTGTGGAAAATGAAATGGTCGCTCTCGCCGTGTTCCCATTTGATGTTCTTGAGGTTCAAGGCGGCATCGCCCAGCCGCGATACGTTGTGGTCGCTGAGTTCTTCAAACGGCAATACCTTGAACCGGTACTGACCCGAAGGCAGAGCGTCTTCCTCGCCTTGCCCCGCTGCGTGAGTGCAAAGGAGCACGCTGCCAATCAGACCGGCTAGCGTTCCAGTGAGTCTCATGAGCGTTTGAATAGATGCTGTTTGCCCGCCAGCTCCAGAGAAACCGGTGGCGCCCTGACGGTTCAGCAGCCTCCGTGCCTCTGTAGTGAACACCGTTGCGACTTACCGCCTTGCCCCGTGGCTGCTTCTCCTGCGCGCACACTCATCGCAGTTGCACAAGTCGCGCAGGAACTGGAACGAATAAATCCCCGAGGCGTGGCCGTCCTTCCATCGCGGCTGGATGGCGTAGCCGCCAACGTATTGCCAGCTTGTCATCTCGAAGCTGTCGGGCGCGTATCTCTGCGGAACCGGCGCGGCGTGCGACAGCACGTTGGTCTCCCCCTTGCAGGCGGCGCACGGACAGGCGCGGCGCAAAGTCTCGAAATCGAAGTAGCTCTCGTGTCCGTCGTCCCATGAGACAGCGAGAATGTTGTTCACAACCTCGATGTGTGTCGGCTTCATATTAGTGGAACGGGCGTCCCGCCCGTTCGCAGTTGACTGAATGGACAGGCGAGAACGCCAATGCTACTCATTTCGTCTTCTCCGGCCACGGACAGAGCTTGTTGATGGCGCAGTTCGGGCACTTCGGGTTCTTCGCCATGCACACGCGCCGCCCGTGAAACTGGAGCAAATGACAGAATTTCACCCAATCCTTCTTCGGCACAACCTCTGCGAGATCGAACTCGATGTCGTCGGGTTTGGCCTTCGTGGTCAGCCCCAACCGCTGCGACAGCCGCCAGACGTGGGTATCGACGCCGATGGCGGGCACGCCGAACGCGTTGCCGAGAATAATGTTCGCCGTCTTGCGCCCGACGCCGGGCAACGTGAGCAATTCGTCCACCGTGCCCGGCACCTCGCCGCCGAATTGTTCCACGAGCGCGCGGCAGGCGCCCTGAATCGAGCGGGTCTTGTTGCGGTAGAAATTGACGCGGCTGAACTGTTCTTGAAGCGTCGCTTCCTTCTCGTTCGCATAATCCGCCGCCGTGCGATACTTCTTGAACGCCTCCGGCGTCACCATATTCACAAGATCGTCACGCGCCTGCGCCGCGAGGATGAGCGCAACGAGAAGTTCGAGCGGATTGGAAAAATCCAGCGCCAGCATGGCGTCGGGATGCGTTCGTTTCAGCGTGGTGATGAGCTTGCGGACTCGCGCCTTCTTATGCTGCAAGGATTCCTTTGGCATCGCCGCCATCCTAAGCGAGCCGTACAGAAGGTGTCAAATTCCCCTCACCCGGACGCTCTCCACGGAACGGGTGGAGGGGAACGGAAGATCCGCCTCCACTCCCCCGGCCCGCAGGGAAGATGAAAGGCGCATGGCAGAAATGAAAAGAGGCACTCATTCTTGTCAACTCTGACAAAAATGAGCGCAAAAGTACGCTCTTTTTTGTAGCTCGTCGTCTACGCGACGATCACCCGGCAGCCTCGAAAATCGCCCCCGAGGCGAACCTGGCCCTTGTTGATCATATCGGCCACAATCAAGGCGCTGAGCCGTTCATTGGGAGCCAGCTCGGAGACGGTGGCGATGAGTTCGGCCAAGGTAAGAGCGCCGCGAATGTGCGACTTCGGAGCGTTGGTTTTCATGGCACCCTGTTCAGAGCAGCCGACATGCCATGTTAAAATTCTTGCCGAACTGTGCACATCGCGCACTACCCAAACTGAGGCTCCCTGCCTGTCGGCCCTCAGCTCCCAGTTGGCAGCGCGGCGCTACGCTGACCACTTAAATCAGCCGCAAGTGCCGACCTGCCCGTGTCTGTCCGATGGCCACTTGCGTTCCTTCACGCCCCGGCCGGCCTTCACCCGGTCGCGCCAACACATCCTCGACTTCTTGTTCACTCACTCCATGCCGACGAGTGTGCGGTTCCCCTGTGCGCGGATCAATGTAGAAGCGTATTTCCAAGATGGTCGATTAACTCCTGTGGCTTCTTTTCCTGCACGTTTGTGGATCTGCGGTTGGTCGGTGAATCGCTGGCGGCGCGGCGATTTTATCGCGGGCATTGTCGCGTGCCGCGCGGCGCGGGCAAGAAGGAGAAGATCGCGGATGAAGACTGCTCCCACAACAAAGGGAATTCCTCGACAGGCTCGGGGAAAAAGCGGCTGCGCGGAAGCACGAGCCTCCGATTGGCATCGGTGACAATCAGTGTGAATCTGTGGCTACGACTTCGTTGTCTCGGCTTCGGTGCCTTCCGCGGCTTCTTCCTGCTGCTCGCTGATGACGCGGGCGAGGGCCACGAGTTTGTCGCCCTGATTGAGATTGATCAGCTTCACGCCCTGCGTGTTCCGGCCGGCGACGCGGATGTCCTTGCAGCCGGTGCGAACGGTCTGGCCTTGCGACGTGGTGAGCATCACTTCGTCAGAGTCGGTGACGCTGAGCGCGCCAACGACGGCACCGACCTTGTCGGTGGTCTTGATCGTGATGATGCCTTTGCCGCCGCGACTTTGGACGCGGTATTCGTCGAACGGTGTGCGTTTGCCGATGCCGTGCTCGCCCGCAACCAGCAACGTGGCTTTCGGGTCAACGATTTCGACGCCGACAACGTAATCGCCTTTGTCGGGTCGGATGCCCCAGACGCCGACGGCGCTGCGACCCATGTCGCGCGCGTCTTCTTCGTGGAATCGGATGCTCATGCCGTCCTTGGTGACCAGGACAATCTCATTGTTGCCGTTCGTCATCTTCACTCCAATGAGACGGTCACCTTGTTCGACCGTGATGCCGATGATGCCGCCTTTGCGGACGTTGGCGTAGGCGCTGAGCGCGGTCTTCTTGACGATGCCGGCGCGCGTGGCCATGACGAGGTAATCTTTTTCGGAAAACTCCTTGATGCGCAGGAGCGCGGCGACTTTTTCGTCGGGACGAAGCTGGAGGAAATTGGCGATGCTCTTGCCCTTGGCGGCCCGGCCCATCTCGGGAAGTTCATACACTTTCTCGACATAGACGCGGCCCTCTTCGGTGAAGAACATGATGTAATCGTGCGTGGAACAGACGAACAGATGTTCGATGAAATCCTCCTCGCGCTGTTCCATGCCCATGACGCCCTTGCCGCCGCGGCGTTGCGAACGGTAGGCGCTGACGGCGGTGCGCTTGAGGTAACCCTGATGCGAAATGGTGACGATACACGGCTCGTTGGCGATGAGATCTTCGATGTTGATCTCGCCTTCGTCGGCCACGATGTCAGTACGCCGCGCGTCGCAGTACTTCTCCTTGACTTCTAGAAGCTCGGTCTTTACGACGCTCATGAGCTTCTTATCGCTGGCCAGCAAGCTCTTGAGGTACTCGATGCGTTTGATGAGTTCGAGGTATTCCTCCTCGATCTTGTCGCGTTCGAGGCCGGTGAGTTGGTAGAGGCGCAGGTCGAGGATCGCGTTGGTTTGGATCTCGGAGAGATGGAACTTGTCCATCAACTTCTTCTTCGCGTCCTCGCGGTCGTCGGCGTTCTTGATGATCTTGACGACGGCGTCGATGTTGTCGAGCGCGATGCGGAACCCTTCGAGGATGTGGGCGCGTTCCTCGGCCTTCTGCAGCTCAAACCTCGTTCGCCGGGTCACAACTTCCTTGCGGTGCGCGATGTAGCATTCGAGCATCTGCTTGATGTCCATCGTGCGCGGGCGCCCGTGATCAATGGCCAGCATGATGACGCCGAAGGTGTCTTCGAGCTGCGTGTGCTTGTAGAGATTGTTGATAACGACCTTCGGGATCGCCTCGCGTTTCAATTCGATGACGACGCGGATCCCTTCCTTGTTGGATTCGTCGCGGATATCGGAGATGTCTTCAATTTTCTTGTCGTTGACGAGCCGCGCGATCTGCTCGATGAGCGAGGCTTTGTTGACGTTGTACGGAATCTCGCTGACGACGATACGTTCCTTGCCGCCCTTGACTTCCTCGACGCCGACGCGTCCGCGCATCTTGATGCTGCCACGGCCCGTGAGCAGGTAATCCCTGATGCCCTGTTTGCCGCAGATGAGACCACCGGTCGGGAAGTCGGCTCCTTTGATCATCTTGGCGATGTCCTTGAGATCGGTCTCCGGGTCGTCAATCAGCGCGCAGCACGCGTCAATGATCTCGCCGAGGTTGTGCGGCGGGATATTGGTCGCCATGCCGACAGCGATGCCCGTGCTGCCGTTGACGAGCAGGTTGGGAAAGGCAGCTGGCAACACGGTGGGTTCGGTGGTGCTCTCCTTGTAGTTGGGTTGAAAATCAACGGTGTCTTTGTCTATGTCTCGCAACAGTTCTTCAGCCAGCTTCTCCAGCCGGCACTCCGTGTACCGGTACGCCGCGGGCGGATCGCCGTCGATCGAGCCGAAGTTGCCCTGACCGTCGATGAGCGGGTAGCGCATGGCAAAATCCTGCGCCATGCGGACGAGCGTGTCGTAAACGCTGACGTCGCCGTGCGGATGATAATTCTTCAGTACTTCACCGACGACGCCCGCGCACTTGTCATAGGGGCGATTATGCAGCAATCCCTCGCGGAACATCGCAAATAGCACGCGGCGGTTCGACGGTTTCAAGCCGTCCCGCGCGTCGGGCAACGCGCGTCCGACGATGACCGACATCGAGTAATCGATGTAAGCCTGCTGCATCTGCTCGCTGATATTGACCGGCGAAACCTTTTCGTTCTGTGCGTACATGATGCGATTCCTATCGTTTAGCCAGAAACAATCTGGTTGCCGTGAGGAAACTGCGCGCGTCCTCCAACAGTTCTTTCAGGCGCTCAACCGTGGGCGGCTCCTGCGGTCCGAAGTCAATCCCTTGCTGGATTTGTGTTGCGAGGCGGAAGCGATCGCCGATTTCTTTCGGCAGAAGCCCTGATTTGATAAACTCGCGGTCGAATTTAGTCAGCACGCCGCCCCCGCCTTGCACGTTGAAATCTTTTGTCGCCAGCAACGCACACGCGCAAAATAACATGCCGTGGTAGATCGAGTTCATCGTGCCAAGCCGCTGCCCGCAATCAAGGAGCAACTGCGCCGAGGTGAGACTTTCTGCCGCCTGTTCCAGCCGCCAGTCGATCAGGCTTTGCGTTTCGGTGGTCATAGCAAAGAAGCCGGTCGCGGCCGGGGGGCCGGTCCTACGCAACCGATGCGCAACCATTTGTGTTGGTTCGCGTTCATTTGCGGTTGCGTCAACGGCTACACGTCGAGGTTGCGGACATTGAGGGCGTTTTCTTCGATGAACTGGCGGCGCGGCGCGACTTCGTCGCCCATCAAGATTGAGAAAATATCGTCGGCAGCCTGCGCGTCCATCAACTCGACCCGGAGCATCTTGCGGCGCTCGGGATCCATCGTCGTTTCCCACAATTGTTCGGGATTCATTTCACCCAAGCCTTTGTAGCGCTGGATGACAAGCCCGCGTTTGCCGATCTCCTTGATCTGGTCGAGAACCTGTGGAATGGAATGAATCGGCGTGCGCTTTTCTTCGGTGTTCGCCTTGGGTTTAGGCCTAGGTTTTCCCCCTTTGCCATGCGGCGCGGACGGAGCAGTGCTCTCCATGTTTCCTTCGCCCGTTTCAGTGCTCGAGGTGCTGCCCTCGACGAGTTCAAACAGCGGTTTTTCTTGCGCTGCGTAGTGGTCGAGATTGAAGCCCTTTTTCTCCAGCGTTTCGATGACGGACTGGATGCTGTTGGACTCGTGCAACTCGACGGGCTTGGCGACAACGGTCTTGCTGTCGCCGTTCTTCTGTTCCGCAGGCGCTTCTTCTTCGGGACTGACGTCGTAGGTGTCACAGAGCTTCGCCCACTCCCGGTCGCTGAGCGCGAACTCGAAGCGCATGCTGCCATTCTCTTTGATCCGCAGCGCGTACGTGGGCAGGTCACCGTTCTTCTCGTCGCGCGCGGCCAGGTAGTCCTCGAACTTGATGCCACGCCGCTCGACGGTGTCGGCCAGCTTCTCCAACTCCCGAAGCGACTCGAGCACGCCCACGAGCTGTTGGCCGCCGAATTCCTTCTTGTCGCGCAACCGAAGCAGCTTTGCATCCTCCGAGCCGAGTTCGATGAGGATCTTGCTCATCTGATCGTCGTTTTCGATGTATTCCTCGCGTTTCTTGCGCTTGACCTTGTACAGCGGCGGCTGGGCGATGAAGACGTGCCCGCGTTTGATCAGTTCGGGCATCTGACGATAGAAGAACGTGAGCAGAAGCGTGCGGATGTGCGAACCGTCCACGTCCGCATCGGTCATGATGACGATGCGATGGTAACGCAACCGTTCAATGTCGAACGCGCCTTCGCCCTCGGCGTTACCAAACCCGGTGCCGATGGCGGTAATCATTGTGCGGATCTCGGCGTTGTTGAGAATCTGATCGAGCCGCGCTTTTTCAACGTTGAGCAACTTGCCGCGGATCGGCAGCACGGCTTGAAATTGGCGGTTGCGTCCCTGTTTAGCTGAACCGCCGGCGGAATCACCCTCAACGATGTAGAGTTCGCATAGCTCAGGGTTTTTCTCCGAGCAATCGGCTAGCTTGCCGGGCAGTCCTCCACCCGTGAGCGCGCCTTTGCGGACGGCTTCACGCGCTTTGCGCGCAGCCTCGCGGCCGCGCGCTGCGGTGAGCGCCTTGTCCACGATGCGCCGCGCGATCGGGGGATTCTGTTCCATGAAGGTCATCAACCCGTCGTACACGATGGAGTTGACGATGCCGTCCACTTCGCCATTGCCGAGTTTGGTCTTCGTCTGCCCCTCGAACTGGGGATTCGGCACTTTGACGCTGATGACGGCGGTGAGACCCTCGCGCAAATCGTCGCCGCCCAGCGTCGGGTCTTTTTCCTTCAGCAAATTGTTGGTCTTCGCGTACTGGTTGATCGCGCGGGTCAGCGCCGAGCGGAAACCGCTGAGGTGCGTGCCGCCTTCGATGGTGTTGATGTTGTTCGCGTAGCTGTAAACGCTCTCGTTGTAACCCTCGTTGTACTGGAGTGCGACCTCGGCCTGAATGCCATCCTTTTCCTTCACAACGTAAATCACCTTCGGATGCAACGGCTCCTTGGCGCGGTTGATGTGCTTGATGAACTCTTCGATGCCACCGTTGAACTTGAACAGGTCTTCGCGTTTGGTGCGCTCATCCTTGAGCGTGATCTCGATGCCGCGATTGAGGAACGCCAGTTCGCGCAACCGATTGGCGAGAATATCGTACTTGTATTCGATGACCGGAAAAATTTGGGAGTCCGGCTTGAAAGTAATTTTGGTGCCTGTGCCCTTGGCTTTGCCGATTACTTCCAGTTTGGACGCGGTCTTGCCGCGCTTGAACCGCATGTGATGCACTTTGCCGTCGCGCCGCACTTCCACTTCAAGCCACTCACTCAGCGCATTGACGCAGGTCACGCCGACGCCGTGCAGGCCGCCGGACACGGTGTAGCTCTTCTTGTCGAACTTGCCGCCCGCGTGCAACATCGTGAGCACGACTTCGACGGCCGGTTTCTTCTCCGTCTTGTGCATATCGACGGGAATGCCGCGGCCGTCGTCCACCACCGTGATCGAGTTGTCCACGTGGATCACGACATCGATGTGTTTGCAGAAGCCCGCCAGCGCCTCGTCGATGGAGTTGTCGACGACCTCGTACACGAGGTGATGTAGTCCGCGTTCGCCGGTGTCGCCGATGTACATGGCGGGACGTTTGCGAACCGCTTCAACACCCTCAAGCTTCTGGATCTTGTCGGCGGTGTAATCGGCTGCGCCGAGCGGCGCGACCACTTTGAGATCCTCTTTTGTAGATGGTTTGCCCACGGTTTTCACCTTCTCCAAAACCTTAGCAGGCATTGGTTCCCCATTCCTCCTTTGACACGGGAGAATAGCAAAAACAAGGGTTAGACTGCAAACTTTTTTTTGCCTATTTATGCATTTGTAACTACCGATGCACGTGTGGCTTTTGGCTGAACACAAACCATTGAAAACAGTGGATCGATAAAAGGCCATTGACTTATAAAAAAATGCATATTAGGTGGTTTACTAAAGATTTGTATGAAGGCGTCTGTGAAAAGCGATTATGCTTGCCGTGCTGTTGAGGCTTTGGCCCTGCACCACCCGGACGCGCGACCGATGCGGATTGAGGAGATCGCGGAGAAAGAATCGATTCCAGCGAATTACCTCGTGCAGATTCTGATCGAGTTGAAGAGCGCAGGGCTTATTCAAAGCCGCCGTGGGAAATCGGGTGGCTACGTTCTGGCAAGGCCGCCGCGTAAAATCACTGTGGGCGACGTGCTGCGCGCGATTCAGGGCGACATCTTGGAGGTGCCGATGTTGGCTGAATCTCGCTGCCCTGAGGAGATCAAGCATGTTTGGCGCAGAATCAAGCACGCGGCAGAGGGGGTGGCGGACGAAATTACTTTTGAAGATATCTGCTCTGAGGCAAACCGCAAGCTGGAGATGTACTACATCTAGCGGATTCCGGGTCGTGTGCTAATACTTTGTGGCTTCCTCAATTGGCCTTTCGATTGTCCAAAGCCGGTCAGTGATTCCAGCACAATGCGCTGGCGCGGTTCCCAATGTGTTATGCGCTGTGCAGAAGTTGTATGCCGCGATAAACAGGCTGATTGTATGGCGGTGGTTGTCCAGCTTGCGAGACCAGCCTAAACCGAGTCGCGCAAGACGCTTGTTGAAGTGGTGAACTGACAAGTTGGCGCGTTTAACAAAGCTGGTGCAGGTGCGATCTGGGCGGAGAACATCCGCCGCGTCGGCGAGGTGGCGAAACTGTTTGCCACGCGGGCGTGCTTGGTCATCACGACATTCATATCGCCCCACCGTGACGACCGGCGACTCGTGCGCGAAATACTTCAGGAAGGATAATTTATCAAGGTGTGGGTGAACGCGCCGGTGGAAGTGCGCGAAGCATGCGACAGCAAAGGCCTGTACAAGAAGGCGCGCGACGGACAGATCCCAAATTTCACGGGCATATCCGCGCCGTACGAGCCGCCCGGAAAACCCGCGATCATCGTGCATGCGGATCGACAGGCGGTGAACGAATCCCTCGCGCAGATTATTGATTTCTTGAAGATTTCACTTATAGCGCAGGATTACGTGATTTAAGGCTTTGCCAATGCGCCCGACTGCGTTACAGTGTGTGTGCGAGGAGAACCATGGCTGAACCCGTACCGAAAACCGCCGAAGGATTGCGCCCGCCCTTGGTAAAACAGTTTTCCGCCTTTCTCGAAAACAAAGTCGGCGCGCTACTCAATCTGACACACATCCTGAACGAGGCCAACGTCCACATTTGCGGCCTGTCGGTCGTGGACACGGCGGACTCTTCCGTGGTACGCATGGTGGTGGACGATCCCGAGCATGGCCGCGAAGTGCTGCACGCGGCCCAGATCCCCGTCAACGAATCCAGTCTCGTCGTCGTCGAACTGCCGAGCGGCCCCGAACGACTCGACACCATCCTCCAGCATTTGGTGGCCGCCGAAGTGAACGTGCAATACACCTACTCACTGATGGTGCGGCCGCGCGACAAGGCGCTGCTCGCGCTGCACTGTGAGGATTCTGAATACGCCCGAGAAGTGCTGGCCAAAGCGGGTGTCGCCGTGCTGGGCCAAAAAGATATTTCTCGCTGATGAGTTCTGATAAACCTTCCCCGACCGGTCTGGCAATTGTCATTTGCGACCTGATCATCGAGGACAAATTCACCAACAAGAAGTCGCTCATCGGCATTTTCAACAACATCGGCGGCGTCAACTTCCCGTGTCGCCACCCGCAGATTTGCGTATTCGTTTCCCTCACCGAAGGACGCGGCACCTGCACCGCGCGGCTGCGCATCGTGAACGAGGAGACCGAAGAAGTGGTGGCGGAGGTCAACGGCCAGATTCAATTTCCCGACATTCATACCGTCGTCGAACTCAACTTCAATCTCGTCGGACTCGTCTTCCCAAAGCCGGGCCTGTATGCAATCGAGTTCTACAGCGACGACGCCCTCGTTTTGGAGCGCCGCTTCCACGTCACCCAAGTCGAATCGCCGCCCAAAGAACCTCCGCCAGAAGAGTTGTAGGGCAGGCGGGAAGCCCCCTGAAACAGTTCCAGCGCCTTGGCGATTCGGTCGTTGCTCATCGCGGTTCTTCTAGCTAGGCTGGCGCGCCGTGCAAAACAAATTCTATCAACCCGACGAACAGCGCGCGGAGAAGATGCGCGAGTTGTTTGCCGCCATCGCGCGGCGGTACGATTTACTCAACAACATCATGAGCGCGGGCTTGCACCGGCGATGGAAACGGCGGCTGGTGGAGATGGCAGGAGGAGAGCGGGGTGCCGAGAGCGAAGAGCGGAAACAGGTGCTCGACTTGTGTTGCGGAACTGGAGACATCGCGATGATGTTTGATGCGCGGGTTGTCGGCGTTGATTTCACGGCGGAGATGCTTCAGGTCGCCAGCGCTCGCGCCGGCCAGCGCTCCAATACTCCAACACTCCAACACTCCATTTTCTGGGTGCGGGCGGATGCGCTGCGGTTGCCGTTTTCGGACGCCTCGTTCGACGTGGTCAGCATCGGCTACGGGCTGCGGAATCTGGCGGACTTGGAGGCAGGACTGAAGGAAGTTCTGCGGGTGCTGCGACCGGGGGGGAAATTGTTGTCGCTGGATCTTGGAAAACCGGCGTCGGATGTGCTTCGCGCGCTGTACCTCGATTATTTGCGGACTGTGCTACCGCTGTTGGGCCGCGTGTTTTGCGGCGACTCGGATACGTACGGTTACATCTTGGCGTCGTTGAAGGAATACCCGGCGCAACGGGGAACCAAATCGTTGATGGAATTGTGCGGCTATCGGGATTGCGGTTTTCAGGAGTTTTGCGGCGGGGCGATGGCGATCAATTTTGGCACCAAACCGCGCTGAAGTTGTGGTATGGTGTGCGGCCCTGCTCGAAACGGAGAGGTGGCAGAGTGGTCGAATGCGGCGGTCTTGAAAACCGTTTGCCCTTCGGGGCTCGGGGGTTCGAATCCCTCCCTCTCCGCCAGTTTGAGATTTGAGAGTTCTCGCTGCAAGCGGCGTGGGCTGGTGAGCATTGAGAATTGAAATCGGCCACGATGTTCCAAGGGTTTTTGAACTCGACCGACAGGGTTTTTCTCCGCCGCCTGAAAGTTCGAGCCGATTTTTCTGAGGAAATCGAGGTTCTTTTCTGGATTCCTCTCAGCGACCAAAATAGTGGCGCTTTTAGCCTCTTGTACGAACTAGATGACCTGTTCGAACCGATTCGCGCTGTTGTGCTCAAGCGCCTCCAGTTTGCCCGCAACTCCGTCTTCCGATTGGCCAGAATATGTTTTTTGGAGACATATTCTGGCTCGGTGATTTGCTCGTCGAGGCCCATGTCGAGCAACAAGTCGACCTGTCTTTCGCATTTGTGATCTCGTCCGAGGCTTTGTTCGCAAGGGTTTAATTGCGATTCAACCCTCGCCGCGCATCGCCGACTTCGGCCGGTTTTTCCCGCTCACGCGGCTGATGGGCTGCGCGCGGCCAAGAGGCATGCTCGCCCAAAACCTTCCTAGTCGCAGATGCGACAGACGGGTACACCACGGACGGGTTAGTAATAGTTGTACCGAAATTACGTGTGGGGTCTCGCTAAGTAATCCACAGGTTTTGGAGTCGTGTACTGATGGTATAATTCCCTGTGAGTGGGTCCGAGAATCGTTCTCAGACGAGCCTCTATTACCTTGGCGGCCCGTTACTAAGCGCATTTCGCCCAAAACACTCCAGCCGACCACAAGGGCCGACAAGGCGTGTGGAGATTTGTCTCTGCGGAGCAGAGGCCCGCTTGGGACATGGAGCACATTGCGTTGGGAGCGCGGGAAAATTGGGGGCAGGAGTTGCCTTCCGTGCTTTTCCATCACGATCGCAGACATCACTTGTACGCCATCGGCAAAACCGGCAGGTGCAAGACTACCCTGCCCCGCACAGTTAGTGCGTGCAAGAACGGGTTACGCCGGAACTGCCCCCAGTGTACGGACCGTTCACACGACGGGTCGCATCAATTGCGCACGCGTTGGGCGCATCACCCCCCTTATCTCGGCGAGCAAGGATGTCACGTTACCGTCAACGATGTCGTTCTCCCAGGGAATTTGCGACTGAGACTTCGCGACTTCCCGCTGCGGCTGCATTTATTTCGCTCGCCGTTGCTCCAGGTTCTTCGCTGCTTGCTGCTTTGCCAACCGGGTCATTGCTAGCACTTTGTCGCCTTTTCGGTCAGCCTCTCAACTGCCAAGGGTCGTCAGTGATTCTCGCACCGTGGGCTGGTGTTGTGCCCAAGGTTTTGTGGACCTTGCAGAAGTTGTAAGCCTCCACAATCAGGTTGATTGCGTAGCGATGGTTTTCGAGCTTTCTTGACCAGCCAAGGCCAAGACGCGCAAACCGCTTGTTGAAGTGGCGAACGGGCAAGTTGGCGCGTCCAACGAAGCTGGTGCTGATGCGATCTAGACGGGGGGACCTCCACTATCTGTTAGTACACGACCCGCTGTACCATTGTGAACGGAAAAGCTTTGACAAGATGCGAGTTTCTTTGCTAAGAGCACATCTCGTTTCAGGCTGTATTATGGATTGGGTTCTGAAACTGTACCGTTCGAGATTGGGAGGATTGAAGTTGGATGAATATGCGACCGTGGTCGGCCGTGAGGCGGCAGCACACGGTTTTTTTGTCTCCGGAAACAGAGGTTGGTCGGGCCGGGAGAAGCGTTGAGGAGGTGAGCAACATATGGCACGAGGTACGGTTAAATGGTTCAATGAGAAGAAAGGGTACGGGTTCATCCAGCAGGAAGGCGGACCGGATGTTTTCGTCCACTTTTCAGCCATTAAGGGCGACGGATTCAAAACGCTCGCCGAAGGTCAGGCGGTCGAGTTTGAGCTCATCCAAGACGCCAAAGGAGCGAAAGCCCAAAACGTCCAGCCGGTGTAGCCTCCTCGGCACATAGCAGCAGGGTGGGTAGTTGACGGCAGTGTAATGTGTGCCTCTGCGAAGCGCAGGCTCTACTCGAAACTCACCGGTCAACGAAGTCTTGATTGCTGATTCGCACAGCTTCCGCCACAACACAACGGGAGACTGTGTGAAAACTCATCCGGTTCCCAAGCCGAAACAGAACGAGACTCGCCGCCGCTGGATCATGGCGAACAAGGACAAAGTTTTTGACTCGATTCGGAACATGATTGTTCTCGAAACTCAAGCGAAACATTTCCTTCGAGTGTTGGAGGCAGGTTCCGTCTCGACGAACGTTTACCTGCGGCGGATTCGCAACTTCGCGTTGGACATGAATTGGCTGCCGTGGCATGTCCTGCCGAAGAAACGTTGGCCAGCGGTCACGTTCAAGGAGAAGCGAGCCATCACTTGGCCGGAGCACCAAGCCGTTGTTTTGCGGGAAGGCAACGCTGAGCGCAAGACATTCTACCAACCCGCCTGGCACTTGGGCGCGTCGCAAACAGACTTGGCGAATTTGGAAGCCGAGAACGTTGATTGGGACCAGCGGGTGATCTCGTTAGCGCGCAAGAAGACAGGTCGCATCGCGACGCTGCGTTTCGACGAGGAAACTGCCGAAATCCTTCGCTCGCTGCCTGTCAATGGGCCGCTGTTTCCGTATCTGAGGAGTGTGCGGGCCGTGACCGAGCGACGGAGTTTAAGCAACGATGTGGAGGACTTGGCATCCACGGAGTCTCATTGCACTCGTACCGGTCGCGTGGGCGGAGCAGGTGAAGAAGGCTGGCTATCCCGAATGGTTCGCGCAAGAGGCTTTGGGCCACAACAGTAAGGCGGTTCACCGTGCCTATGCACGCAAGGCCCAGGTCGAACTGCCGCCGCTCAGCGAGTATGAACGGCAACGCGCCAGATTCACCGAAGCAGCCAAGGCCATCCAACCTGTCGCACGGGCCGTCACCGCCTCAATGAGGAGGGCTTGGGAATTCCCCCAAGATTCGATGGCCAAGTCCTTCCATACCGGTCCTGCCGCACCGACAAACTATCTGGACATGGGCCTCGCGACCAACTTCCCTTCCTGCTGCTACCGCATCCGACTCGTGCCGTAGCCAGCCCAGTAGATAACCCGTGACAAGGCTGGGCGCTACCAGTCGAATAGGGCAAGCCTTCCATATTCTCCTGTTGCAGTAATGGAGTCCGTCGCCCATTGAGCCTAGCAGCCCGTTAAAGAACTCACTGGTTTTGACAGCGGCGTGAATCGCCGGTCGACGCCGTCATACCGTGGCGATGACGATCCAAGGACGAGCGATTC
>Ga0326728_10001387_pt1 | contig 86054 bp, 67 predicted proteins | sample MB3enrmetagenome_FD_207602 | JGI IMG/M metagenome (GOLD analysis project Ga0326728, IMG submission 207602) | Lab enriched peat soil microbial communities from McLean, Ithaca, NY, United States - MB31MN | ecosystem: Environmental > Terrestrial > Soil > Wetlands > Peat | place: USA: New York...
GCCTGGCTGCTCAACTCGCGGCCAAGAAAATCGCTCGGCTGGAAATGCCCGGCTGAGCTCTTCCTACCCAACTTCGACTTCGTGGCATACTACGAGAAGTTCTTTGCACTTCGAAGTTGAAACCGGCCTGCAATTTCGATTCCGTTTAATGTGCCAGAAGCCTGGCATCGCGGGAGCCATGCCTCGACATGTTGGGCGATACATCCATTCAGAAATACGACCCGCTCCATGAGACGCGAGGGCCATTGCGGATTCGACTCCCATGGTGCACGGAACAAGGCTGTCAAGGCCTGAACATCGAGAAGACGATTGATTACCCGCTTCGCTGCTCGAGGACGAGAAAAGCCAAGGGCAAACGTGTGAACCCGTGCCAATCGCAGATTGGCCTCTGCCTCGTCGACGACCTCGGTGCCGGCTTCAACGTACTGATCATCGAATTCGGCAAGAAGGCTATCACAGAGACTGTGTATCGTTCCCACACGTAAGTTGTGAATCTGTGGATCAGGCGTGGCGTATCCTTTCGCGCGGGCAAGCGTGATAAATTCGTCGCTCCGTTCTGCCAGGCGAACCTCGAGTTCCGTAGCGGCGCGCCTCGTGAATGTGGTTACTAGAATTCGGTTCGCCGGGGTGCCCCTGACAAGCAACTCGAACAGCACACGCCAAACGATAGCTTCCGTCTTCCCGGAACCCGGCCCGGCTAGCACTTGTAGAACTCGGTCCGTAGAAAAGACCTGCACTACAGACCGATGCGATTTTGAGAGTTTGCCGCGCCCAATGCCGATTAGCGCCTGATCCACAAGGTTAAAGGGCGAATTCTCATCTATGACGAGGTTCGTTGAGATTTTCATCGAGAAACCGCGCGTTGTTATCTACAAAACATATTAGTTGCATACCCACCTCCTAGCGAAAGTAAAGAATGACGCTATTGTTTCGCGCCGTCCGAGGCTCTGTTTCAGTGAGCCAACCTTATGATCATTCCGAACACAAGCCCGGATCCCCCGTTTGTGGTGCCGACTGTATGGCAGTGCACTACACGCAGATTCTTTAGAGACAGGCCGCAATCAAGGCACGTCATTGGAATTCCTTGATCACGAATGCCGGGTTAGTTGGCCGGCATTCGCTGGTTCCCGCTGGCACTCGCTGGTTCACGTTTGCCTTGACTGGCATTCGCCGGCTCCCGCTGGCGTTCGCTGGCTTCCAAAATCTATCTCTAACCCGCCTCATCACAAACCTCAGCAGTGGCCTTTGGCCGCAGTCGAATTCTCCACTCATCTCGATTTGAGTTCGAGGTTGATTGGGCTGAAGGGCGCTGAAATTCACATATCTCGATGGCGATTGTGATGGGAAACGGGAACGGCGGAAACGGCAATCAATATCTGCACGAGGATGCGGTCGATTCGCAGACGGCAGCTGCCTTTCTCGGCATTCACTACAAGACCATCGAGCGAATGGCCCGCATGGGCCAGCTTTCTGCCACGAAGCCCGGCAAGTCGTGGCAATTTCTGCTCTCTCTTTTGAGCGAATGGCGGAAGGAGCAGATGAACTCAAACCTAAAGCATCCTCTAAACAACCACGAACAGAAAGAGAACGAACCTAAATGACGCAAGACGAACCAAAGATACACAACGGCACACTGCGGCGCGTGCCGCGCGCCCACTGGAAATGGTCCTGGGAGTGGCGCTATATAGATCCCGGCACTGGCGAGAGGCAGTCGAAATATCTGCCTAGTGAGGAGCTCCCAACCGAATCAGATGTCTCAAAACATATGGCGCCATTCATTGAGCGCCTCAATACGGCGAGGATCCGGAAACTTGTGATCGTCGATCCCACGGTGGGAGATCTGCTCGACCGGGACATCGCAGAAGAGCGTCTTCTTGAAATCAAAAACCGTAAACCGGGCGAACGGGCGCCTGGCAAGGATGAACTGGCCTATTCGACTGCGATCTCGTATCTGAGCTTGTGTAATCGCATCCGCAAGGCATGGGGCAGTACAAAGCTCGACAAATTCAAACCACTTGCCTTTCGGAATTGGCTAAAGGACCTAGTGGCTAAACCGAATGCCAAGGGTCACCTGAAAGCATTCGTTCACCGTCTCTTTAACCTGGCTAAGCTTTACGAGATGCTGGATTATCACGAGAATCCTATCGCGCTTGTTGAGGTCCGCGGCATCAGCAAACGCAGCAGGAAGCCCGCCGATCTCACTATCGAACAGTTCTTCCAGATTCATGACATGCTGCCCGAGCCTTACTCCCGGATGACACTTGTCGCGCTGTGCAGCGGAACGCGTGTTGAAGAATTGCTTGCTTTGATGTGGACAGCGATCGATTTCGACCGGCTATGCATGAAAGTGAAGGAGGCGGTGGTACACGGACGGATCGGGCCGGTTAAGTCGGAATACTCCGAGGATGAGGTTCCTCTCGATCCAGGATTCGCGAGCATACTGCTTGATGCGAAGCTTCAGTCGAGGGGGTCTCCGCTTGTATTCCCAAGCCCGGTTACCGGGCGCAGCTATCATGCCTCTCCAATCCAGCAGGACTGCATAAGGCGCGCTGGCTGGTGCCTGGTCGAGTGTCCGAAGTGTGGAGCGAAACCAGGTGTGGCCTGTGTGCTGGAGAGCAAGGGCCGCGGAAAGCAATTCAATATTCCGGTCCATGATGCCGCCGCGATCTGGCTACTGAGAACGGTTTCGGTAGTATCGGCTGGCACACGTTCCGGCACACCCACCGGTCGCTGCACAGCAAATTCAAGACCCCTATCGAGATCCAGCAGGCCTTGCTGCGCCACGCGGATATCTCGACTACGATGCAGTATGGCGGGCCGCCGATGGAAAACCGGCGGGAAGCGCACAGCAACGTGGTACGAGAGATTCTCATTCGCCGATCGTCGCAGTGAGCACCAAAAAGCGAACCGGGCGCCTTGAGCGCCCGGTTTTCGTGGGGTTGGACTTTGGGGTTGAAGTCCGTAATTGGTTGCGGGGGCAGGATTTGAACCTGCGACCTTTGGGTTATGAGTCGGCCAGAAGCCAATGATTCTAAACATAATAAGAACCTTAGCTCGGCAGAATCCAGCGATTCGCGGCAGAGTCTGCAACCCAGGCGCAACTGAACTTTCTGCTGAGAACTTCCGGAACACTACAGTAGTTCAACCAGCAAGAAGCGTCGCACATTCTTGCTGGATTGCTTCTTTCAGCTCAAGTGGCTCGACAACCTTCGCCCCTGCCCCCCAGCCAAGAAGCCAACGCTTAACTTCCCAGAGACTGGCAACCTGCAACTCCATAACAATACTGCCGTCATCCTGCCTTGAGAACTTCTGGGAAGGATGCCAGTGACGTTCCATCACGTACGGTGCTTCTTCTTTTGAGAAGTGAATCAAGACTCTTTGGGGTTCACCGCTGACAATCGGGAATGCTGTCCGAGAAAACTCCTCAAAGTCGAAATCATCACGAATCGTGAAATGCAAATTGGTTGTTGAGATCTCCCTGATGCGCTCCACAGCAAATGTGCGGATTGCCTTCTTTAAATGATCGTGGCCAATGAGGTAAAGGCCTCCGCTGGTGTACCAGAGACGATATGGGTCTACTTGGCGTATCTTTGCTTCGGATGCGCGAACAGCTATATGGACGAGGTTCACAGTGCTTCGGTGCCGAATTGCACGATCCAGCGCTCGAATGCAATCGTAGGAACGGCTATAGTCTTTCCAGCCAGCGGCTGATACCGCTGTTTGCCCCCTAAGTCGGCGGACCAATTCATGGCCAGAAGCAGGAAGTTGTGCGCCGATCTTTTGGATTGCGCTTTTTAGCGCTTCATCCATCGGACTGCCTCTAAGGACTTGGAGCAGGTCGCGGCTGAAGTACAGCGCCATCAATTCCGGTATGGTGAAGCCGAGTCCTTCAGGAACCTGGGTTTGGTCCACAAGCCGCCAAACAATGCTGCCATCTCTGTTTTCTGAGCAGACCGGGAACCGCTGCTCGATGACTGAAATGTCCCGTTGGATCGTTCTCTTGGTGACCCCTGCCACATCAGCCAACTGGTCGAGGGTACGCCCCATCTTTCCTGAAAGCAGGTTGAGCAATTGCAACTGTCGTGTAAGCTGGTCTCCCCTCATAGCGCTCCTTCGACTTCACAAAACACGGATATTTCCTTCACAATATTGCAGCAGGGCGACCCAATCTGTCGTAGCAGCGTGGTGAAATACTCTGCATGAAATACAAACGAAAGTTGAGCTTCAGTATATCCGGAGAGATTCGGCTCACGCTGGAGCCTTGGCTGCCGTGGCTGCAGCAGTGCTTTCCGTCAGGCTTGGAGGATGTGGTTCAACTGCACTTTGATTATTCACTGGTTGCCGTCGGAATGCACAGATTCCTAAAGTCTATTGGTGCTCCGGTATGCAGGACGGCGACACCGGAGGAAGCTGTCATGCCACTGGATAATCTCGTCCAAAGCGTGGAACTGCCACCTGACTTCTTTCCAGTGATCGAACTACGGCGATTATCCCTTCCACAGCGAACTCCAAGCTGGCACGCGGAGTGGTTAGACTGCCCCATAAAGCTGACACTCTCAGGGATGACTAGTCCAGTAATAGCGATCAGTGTCCCATATAGCTCAGGGTGGTGCTTAGGCTGGAAGGAGGCTGTGCTAGTAAAGCAGGCAGACGTTCCTTGCTTGATGAACGTAATGGTAACCAACTTCAGAATGAAAAGGGCAATCCTAAGAGTGATTGGTGGTAATGCTGTCACGATTCCGCTGCTCAAATGGGATGACCTCATCCTTGAAGAATCAGTTGTAAAGCTAGTTAAGAATGACTTCTTGCGCTTCCTCGGGCGAGAAGAATGGTTCCGTAGACATTCGCTAGGATTCCGGAGAGGTTACTTGCTACACGGCCCTCCGGGCAACGGAAAGAGTAGCATCATCCGTGCGATGCTCTCTACAGAAGGCGTGACAGGATTCACTATGAATCCTTACGACCGATCCAAAATTGACGAGGATAGACTGGCGATGCTCTTCTCGGAAGCGGCCGAGTCAACCCCAGCAGTCGTAATTTTGGAAGATCTGGACCGCTGTTATCCACTGGAAGAAAGCCAAGACAGTCAAAAGAACATCCCTCTACAGCAACTTCTGAATCACTTGGATGGAGTCGGCAGTCAAGATGGAATCATCGTCGTGGCAACTGCGAATAGCGCCAAGATGCTTGATCCCGCAATCCTCAGGCGACCGGGGCGCTTTGACCGGGTAGTTGCATTTCCAAACCCAACTTCAGAAAGCCGCAAACGGTTCATTGAACAGATCCACCCGCCTTTAGCGTCGAAGAATCTCGAAGCTGTCTTGCAGCAAACTAAGGGATTTTCCTTCGCGCAGATGCGAGAGGTATTTATATTGGCTTGCCAAGATGCCATCGAGGACGACCGGGAGGTTCAACCGGAAATGCTCGTTCATGCCGCTGTACAGTTGGCAGCGAGCATGACGCAGACGGACAAACGGTGGAACGCAGCTGTCGGTTTCAGAGAATTGTAGGGTAGGCGATACTGGGATCTGCCCATCTGGACCAACCGGACTTATTCGGAGCATCGGGAGGACCCGATAGGTGTATTATTTGTCTGAAATCAAGTCAGAGGAAATGATCATGCAATTATTGTTCAATTCGCTATTGACGCAATTTGGCCTCAACCCCAAAGATGTTGTCCTGCTCCGCCACAAGGACAAGCGGGCGACGCCTGGAAGAACGCCCTACGAGCTATGGAGAGATGACCGGCCTGCTTTTGAGAACTACCAATCGATTCAGAACAAAAGGGACAGGTCGAAGTTCACACGCGCGGCCAATTGGGCTTCGTTCGTAGCTACCCCCAGCGGGGCCACAATGTTCGTTGGTCTTTACTCTGTCCGATACGTAGGCGTGCTTGAGAAGGACACCCCCAGACCACACAATGACGGTATTGACTTGGCAGGAACCTGTGACGTCTATGAACTCAATCGAGATGAACGGTTGGCCGATCTGTACGGCAGGATCTTTATTGACTGGGGGGATGGACCACGGGCATGGGTGCAGCGAGCCGAGAGCAAAAGCAAGAAATACAAGCCAATTATCGAATTGCGTCCTGAATTTAGGGAGCCTGATTTTCCCGGATTTCTAGACTTCAGGAAGCATTTGTCCGAACTAAAGCGACTGCCGCCGACATGGATCGATTTCCTCACGCGGGCGAAGGGTGTTTACTTGCTGACTTGTCCTAGGACCAAGGAGCAATATGTTGGCAAGGCCTCTGGAGCTGAGGGTTTTTGGCAACGTTGGATGGATTACGTCAACACCAATCACGGCGGGAATGTTGCCTTAAAGAGCCGTGAATTCAGTGATTATCAAGTTTCCATTCTTGAGGTTGCTGGGAGTGCTTCAACCGAAGCGGAGATCTTAGGAATGGAATCACGGTGGAAACTGAAGCTTCAGTGCAGGCAAATGGGTTTAACTAGGAACTGATGCCGGTTTTGCGACAAGCTCTATTCGGGGAGGCAATTATGGACCATTTCGAAAGCGTTATTTCCACCCTACTCGAAGAGGAGGGTTACTGGGTACGTAGGTCTTTTAAGGTTAACCTGACGCCAGATGAAAAGCGCCAAGTCGGAAAGCCTACTATCCCGCGTCCGGAAATCGATCTGCTCGCGCTTAAATTCTCAGGAAATGAAACAGAAGTAATAGCCTTTGAAGCAAAGTCATTTCTTGATTCACTAGGCGTCAGAATTGATGAAATACAAAAGGAACAGGATTTGCAGGAAGGGCCATACAAGCTCTTCACTTCGCAGCACTATCGCAAAGTTGTCTTTTCTAGGCTAAAACAAGACCTGATCGAAAAGGGTATGGCGAAATCAAGTACGACGATAACCCTTGGTCTAGCGGCGGGCAAGGTTTACCAAAAGCAAAGCGAGCCGATGCGAGAATTCATGAAGAAGAATAATTGGGTATTCTGGTCGCCAGAAGATATTAAGCGCAAAATCAAAGCTCTTGCAGCACCAGGGCGCGGATATGAAAATGATCCCGTTATTATTACAGCTAAACTCTTGGACAGATGACCAGTAGGCAAGGGTCAAACATATGGATGCTTGTCTGGACGAATTTGCAGTTCGATTTAATTGCGCAGGGCGGCCTTAGGGCCGCCTTTTTCATGGGAGGTACTTGTTGAACAAAGTGTTTCATCTTCAGGAAACACTATGCAGCACTAGTCGGAAACCTGCTCACCACGGCATTACATCCATGCGCGGGATCGGGATCGGGCGAGGATGGACAGGCTCTGGCTCTAACCCAAGTGTGTCATCCGGCATATCCCATCTCTGGTAGGAGCTGCGATCGGCCAGATCGCCGGGAGGCAGAAAACCGCTGGCAGTCAAGAGATATCGAGTGAACTCTTTCACCCGTTGCGACGACTTAAGATTGGCTCCAATCAGTGACAGCATCAGTGCTTGGAAGTTCTCTTCGACGTACTTCATCCGATTTCTTCCTCGCTGGCTGAGGCGGAAGATTCGGGCGCGATGGTCAGTAGGAACCACGATCACCTCCCCTAAGCCAGAGTTTGCCAAGGATAGCGCCGCACGTCGAACATTTACCTTTAACTGCCCAGTCGCCTTAATCACATCTGCGAATCGCACCCCGCCGTGCGCCCTTCGCGCACGTTGCAGAATCGCCCACTCCAAAACAGACAGCCCCTCTTCCTCCAGGACCTTTCGGAGGGGCCAATAGAGGGTGTCCAGAGTCTGCTGGACTTGCTCCACCATGGGTGGGAGGGGCGGCTTTTTAGACCTTGCCATAATTAGATAGAATCATTTTGCACCTATTATCCGATCCCGTCAACCCGACTATATCGCACTTAATATCAATACGTTACGAAGACCGTCACTTTCCATCAAACCCCCACTCTGCAGATTTTGTTCAAGTTGCAGCTTTTCGAGCTTTTGATGCCCATACCTATGGCGCGCAATCTGGGCTCGCTGGCCAAAACACCAGGGCGCCAGCGGGAAGGAAGTACGACGCGGTGCCAACGACGGACAACAGAGAACACCGAATGCTGCTGGTAAGGGAGCAGGTCTTGGACGAACTGCATATCGCGGATGAGCAGCTTGAAGAATTGATAACCACAAACCAACTGACCGAGGTCCGTATCCGCGGGCATCGCCGTTTCGATAGCAATGAGGTCGACGATCTCGCGGGGAGGTCCAATTGGCGCCGGCCATAGCTCCCCAACAAACCTGGCTCGCATGGAGCCAGGTGAAGGACATCCTCCAGATCCCGGAAGGGGATGTCCGCTGGCTGGTCGACACTTGTCAGCTCGCGTTTCGCATGATCCGGGGCCACGAAGTTTTTAACTCGCTCGACGTTTGGCGGCTGATTGAGTCGTACCTAGACGTTGCGCACAGAAGAGGTAAGTGATGCCGAAGAAGATGCCAGTGACTATTCCCATCTGCAGCGTGTGCGGGACAGCAATGCCAGGAGACGAAGTTTACCGCGGACGGATTCTCGTCTGCAGCAAGGAAGCCTGCCGCAAGGCCGTTAGGGCCTATGGCGGAAGAAGTGCAACGCCGAAGTACATCGAGGCCAATACGGTGCTCTGCTCTCGCCCCGCTTGCGAGAACTACGTCCCGGAAGGGTTTTACCAACCGAATTCGAGGTTCCCTGTTTGCAGCAAGATCTGCTACACACAGCGTAATTGGGAAGTAGACAGTTTGATCTGCGCTTACCCGGCCTGTGGAAAGCCTTTCTCCTCGAGGATCGGATATCACCGGTATTGCTGCCTGGAAGACTGGCAGCGACACACGAACGAGATATTCGTCGAGTCACATTGCGGAACCTTCCGCGGCATCTACGAAGAATACCTCGCGTTTGCCAGCCTTAGTAAGCGGAGCATGTCAACTCAACGTGCAGGGCTGGCGACTTTCTTTCAATTCGTTAACGAGCAGGGCATCACGAACCTTGAGGAGGTTCATGCACCCACCATCACTGCGTTCCTCAGATGGGGGGAGACCCATGGAAAGCCATCTGTCTGGAATGCGCTTTGGGTGATCTCGGCATTTATGAAGTGGATGATCGCACTGGGCCGGCGCAAGTCTGCGAACCCTGTGGTGACCAGCTACCACAAGCGTACGAAGGCCAAGCGACTCCCACGTCCATACTCCGAGGAAGAGATGAGCTACATCTGGTCACTTCTTGACGCGCGCGGGAATACGGTCGTTCGCTTGGCGGTCGCCATCGCCGAGGAAAGCGGTCTGAGAATCTCGGAAATCTGCAACCTTCGGGTCTCCGATGTGAATACCAAGAAGCAGCAACTCTTCGTACGGATACCGAACAAGACCATGGTCGAGGCATGGGTGCCCTTCCATGCGAAGACGCTCGAGTATCTGAAGGTCTGGCTGGCTGAGCGCGATCCTAAGCTTCGGCACGATTTCCTGCTCTGCAGCCCGCAAGGTACACCGTTTAAGAGGTGTACCCTCCATGATGCGATTGCGCGCGTCCTGTGTAAGACGAGCCATAACCACAAGTACAACGAAGAAGGTCTCGACGCCTGGAGCACCCATCGTTTGAGGCACACCATGGCGACCCGATTGGTAGCTGGCGGTGCCAACTCTGCAGCGATCATGGCGATCGGCCGCTGGGCGACCTTCTCAGCAATGCAGGGTTACTCGCAGGTTGACGATGTAGTCAAGTCACGTGGGTACAACGAGGCGATGGGGCGGGCGAAGGAGAGCCGAGCTCGACCCGTGAAAGCGACTTCCAGCTTCCGTAAGTACGTGAACCCTCTCGCCGCACTCCCTAAAGCCAGCTAAACAACAGGGCTACGGAACGTTGCGTGTAATTCTTTTTACACGCAACGTTCCCTACGAACAATTCGCCTCAACAACCAGGAAGGAAAGTATGGATTTTAGCGACTTTATTGCAGACCTCTCATTGCGGGAACTCAGTGCACAGACCGTGAAGGCCTATCAGTCCGATCTTGAGTTCTTTGGAAACTACCTCGACAATCGAGGACTCAAGCTGCGCCAGGTAACCCCGACGGTAGTCGGGGAGTTCAGGGCACACATGAAGACACTTCAAGGGCGCAAGAGCCCGAACGGTTTGGCGCCCGCCACAGTCGACAGGCGAATGGCGGCGCTGGCACGGTTCTTCAAGCACCTCTGCTTCCTCAACCCGCGAAGGAAGAATCCTGTCGAAGTGTTCAGCTTGAGCCTCTCCCGCAGACACCGCCTCCAAGAACACATAGGGAAGGCCGTCGACGACCGCTCAGTCCAGATCCTGCTGGAAGGAATCGACAATGCAAGAGATGGCGCCATGTTCTCGCTCTTCTTGGCATCCGGTCTCCGTCTGAGCGAACTGGCCCAGCTCAATATCGATTCCCTTACCGAGGAAAGTGAACTCACCAGGGATGGCACTGAGCACGTATTCGGTACCGGCACTGTAATCGGAAAGGGCAACAAGGAAAGGAGATTTTACTTCGACCTAGATGCGATCGGTGCGATCGCGAAATATCTTGCCACCAGAAAAGATAATCATCCTGCACTATTCATCTCAGAACGGGGAACAAGACTCTCTACGCGCGCCATTCAATACACGCTTGACATTTGGTGCAAGCGCTTGGGGCTGCGTCACGTTCATATCCACGCACTGAGACACACCTTCGCGACGAATCTTGCTAATGCGAATATGGAGCCACTTGTCCTCCAGTCGCTGATGGGGCACTCGAACTTTGAGACCACCACCAGATACTTCCGTCTTGCAGATGACATGAAGGCTCGCCAGTATTACAGCGCGATGGAATTTGTCAGGGGGCCACAGCAATGAGCGTTTCACTTTATCGCGTTGGCGTCTGACCGGAAGTAGCCTTCGGTTATCGGCCGCCAATCCTCGGTGATGCAGTTCACCCCAGGTCCAACAACAACAACTCATTCAACCGGCGCGTTTCGCGCCAGGAGCACTGTATGACTACTCAGCTACACCCTCGCCACACTTCTTCCACGCCGAACCGACGTCACCTCTCCCCTGACGAACTTCGTCGCATCCTTGCGTTCGCCAAGAACGATCCGCGCCTGCAGGATCTGTACGACATCGTGAGTATTATCTCGTGCACCGGTATTCGGCGTCACGAGTTGAGCAATCTCCGTTGGGCCTATGTAGATGTTGCCAGGAGCCGAGTCCTTTTGTTCTGTCAGAAGACAATGCGCGAACGCTTCGTGCCCATTACACAGGAGGCCATCCAAGTCCTTGAGGCGCGACGCTCCAGGACGCCAGAGTCAGAGTTCGTCTTTGGGGACAGGCCCACGATTGTGCTCAACCGTGTCACCCGACAGCTCCGTGAGGTTGGCAGCAAGACCGGCACTGGCCTGGTATCGATCCAAGTTCTACGCCATACGTTCTTCGAACTTCTTATGGGTGCCGGAGCGCCTCCTGCGGTGCTTATAGCCATCGGAGGATGGCGGTCTCCATATCAGTTCATGAAGTCTTTCATTAGCCCTGCGGACCTGTATAAATGCGCCGCTCATTACCAGATGCTAGTTGAGGAACAACTGTAGGCGATGGCTCTCGTGAGGGCGATCCAAGCCACTTCGAGAAATAGTGACCGCGGCGAATCGGCAGACCCTCAGTCCACCGATTGCCGCGCGCAGATTGGAACCCAAGTGATCCCGGAGAAGTCACAACTCGAGCGTTGGCCGGAGTGGATGGACCTCAAAGCGGTCCAGGCATACGCCAATGTTTCAGACCGAACCCTTCGGGATTGGCTTCATTTGCCAGTCAACCCTCTACCCGCCTCGCAAGTCGCGGGTGGCAAGATTCGCGTGAAGCGCGATCGTCTTGACCGTTGGATGGAGGCTCATCCTTATCAACCAATCAACTCGATCGACGTAGGCCGGATCACGGACGAAATCATCTACCAGTTTAGGAAGGCAGCGTAAGCAAGTGGGAGTTGTAATCAGGAAGAAAGCGGGTCAGTGGTACCTCTTCATTAACCACAATGGACAACGAAAGGCGAAGTGCATCGGCGAGAATCGTGCCGCGGCCGTCCAAGTGAAGCGAGTCTTAGAAGCCAAGCTGGCACTTGGTGATATTGGCGTCTTCGGTGAAGCAGATTCGAAGTTGCCCCTCTTCGGAGATTACGCCGATCTCTGGTTGAAGGACCATGCAAGATTGGTCTGTAAGACTTCTACAATTGACGGATATGAGAGCGTCCTGCGGCAGCACCTCAGGCCGAGGTTTTCCACCTGTAGACTCAACGAAATCAACCGTAATCACATTAAGAATATGATCAGTGAATTGATCGCTAAGGGGCTCACGCGCAGTTCCGTTCGAAACGCGCTCAGCATCATGCGCGGCATCTTTAATCACGCAATCGAGGAGGGCCTGTTTGAATCGAACCCCGCAGCAAATCTCGGTCGCTTCACGAGAACCGCCAAATCCTCTGAGGTTAAGGGGATCGCATTGACTCCCGAGGAGATTGAGAAGCTGCTCTCCACCGCTCGGGAAGCCGCGCCCGAGTACTACCCCATCTTTCTGTTGGCAATTAAGGCGGGACTGCGCCGTGGTGAGCTCGTTGCGCTTCAGTGGGGTGATATTGAATTTGGCAAGGACGACAACGACGACAATCGATTCATTCTTGTCAAGCACAATTACGTGCGCCGGGAACATACGACTACCAAGTCCAAGAAGACTCGGCGAGTGGACATGTCGCGCCATCTGCGCAGCGTCCTGGTGAAAATGCGTGACGCTCGCTTAAGAAAAGCTATCTTGCAAGGAAAGGCAGACATTTCTAAGGAACTGATCTTTTCATCGCCGGACGGGCGAATCCTCGATCCCGACAACTTTTACCATCGGCACTTCTTGCCGGTGCTGAAGAAATCAGGCATCCGGAAGATCAGGCTCCATGACCTGAGGCATACATTTGGCTCGCTGCTGATCCAGCGCGGGGCTTCCATCGTATACGTCAAGGAGCAAATGGGTCACAGCTCGATTCAGATCACCGTCGACACCTACGGCCATCTTGTTCCCGGCGCTGATATTGCATACGTGGACCGACTAGATTCGAAACCAACTAGAGAACAGGCAGACGGAAGAACAACGATCGAAATTGACGAATGGGACAGTTAATCCGAAGCAGTGAAGATGGGCCAGCCTGTTTTGATCATCCGTTGTGCTTTAGATCATCCAGATACTCTTTTCTGATCCCCCTCGTAAGATTTGTGCGGATGTCTTCCAGGCGTTCTATGAGCCGCTCATAAGTCTCGTCGTCATCCTTAGAGCGCGACTCCGTCCACTGAATCTCCTTATCGAGTTTTTGCAACTCCTTCAAACACGATCGAGTGAAGTCGGCGGCTTCAGACCAAGACTGGAAATAGACCTTCTGATACTTGCGAAGTGTAAGCGGAATGTAGATTCGTATTCCCATGCTGTGGGTTGAAAAGATGCTGCGCAATTCAATCACCCGGTCCCAAACGCGCTCAACGTACTCGCGATCGGTCATTGCGTCCCTCCGCTCATGAAGAAACTTGATTTTAACTGCGCTGGTGGGCGAACAACGCGTGTCCCCTGGCACGGATCTTCTCTAGCTCTTTTTGGAGATGATCCACAGCCTGATCAAGTTCTGCTGCGCTTGCGCAATCTGGGCTAATGTAGCTGTGCGAATCACCTTCAACACCGCTGGAGAATTTGACATAAATGCGCGCTATTGACGGCCCCGGCAAACCGCTTCCGTCATTCCTCTCAAAAGAAAGATCCAGATGAAGATTGCTCATGGTCAATCACTCCTTCCCTGGGACCAAATGCAACTCAGGCGCAACCAAGAATGTTGGTTGCGCCTGCTGCATCAACGTAAATGACTGATTCAATTGGTTGCGGGGGCAGGATTTGAACCTGCGACCTTTGGGTTATGAGCCCAACGAGCTACCGGGCTGCTCCACCCCGCATAGTTAGTTTAACAAGCGGCCCGGGCAGGGTCAAATGCGCGGGCCGGAAGCTCCGCGAATCCTTTACACTGCAAGGAACCCGCAAGGGTGCCTGCCTGTCGAGGTGTCGATCGCATGTCTCAGCTTTATGCTGCCGTTCTGGCCGTCATCGTTGTTGTGCTTTTGGGTGTGGCCGTCTATCGCACGGTGCTCGTTAAGACCAAGGCCGACTACCTGGTGGCCGGCCGCTCGCTGCCTGCCACGGTGCTGGTGCTGACGCTGCTGACCTCGTGGATCGGCGCTGGTTCGCTGTTTGCCGGCGCCGAGAATGCGTACAAGAACGGCTTTGCCGCCCTCTGGCAGCCTGCAGGCGGATGGCTTGGACTGCTGCTCATCTACTTCATCGCACCGCGAGCGCGGAAGTTCGCCCAATTCACGCTGCCCGACCTGCTCGAGGCCCGCTATAACCAGGCGGCGCGCGTGCTGGGAACCATCGCGATTCTCTTTGCCTTTACAGCCATCACCAGCTACCAGTTCCGCGGCGGCGGCGACGTGCTGCATCTTATTTTTCCCGACGCAGTGACGCCCACACTCGGCACCTTCATCATCGCGGCCTTCGTGATTCTGACCACCGCCCTGGCCGGCATGTCGAGCGTGGCGTATATGGATGTGGTGATCGGCTCGACGGTTACTGTCATCTGCGTCATTGCCGCTCCCATGCTGCTGGTAAAGGCCGGCGGCTGGAGCGGGCTGCACGCCACGCTGCCCAACCAGTACTTTGCGTTCCTGGGAAACTTTCGCGTCGGGCCGGACGGCGCAACAGAACCGGTCGCGATGGGCGTCGTTCGTGGTCTTGAGTTTCTGGTTCCCACGCTGCTGCTCATGCTCGGCAACCAGGTGATGTACCAAAAATTCTTCTCGGCGCGCTCGGAGCGCGATGCGCGGGTCTCGGTGATTGGCTGGACGCTGGGCACACTGGTGCTGGAAACACTGATCGTCGCCATCGCCGTCTTTGGCCGCGCGCTCTATCCTACCGGCGAGGTCTCGCTTCATCCCCGCGAGATTATTCCTTATACGGCCCGCCACGGGCTGCCGGCGCTGATGGGCGCCTTGCTGCTGGGCGCGGTCTTTGCCAAGGTGATCTCGACGGCGTCGAACTACCTCTTCTCGCCGGCGACGAACCTGGTCAACGACATTTTTGTGCGCTATATTGCGCCGGGGGCGTCGAACAAGCGGGTGCTGGCGGTCTCGCGGCTGGCGGTGGTGCTGCTGGGGATCTGGGCGCTCTATCAGGCGGTATACGCCGAGAGCATTCTGGCCAAGATGCTCTACGCTTACACGATCTACTCGGCGGCGCTGACGCCGGTGGTTCTGGCCGCGTTTTATTCGAAGCGCGCCACGGCCTGGGGGGCGGTGGCGGCCATCGCAACCGGCACCGTGGTGACGCTGGTCTGGGACCACACCGCGCTCAAAGCGGCGCTGCACATCCCATCGATCATTGCCCAGCGAGATGCGATCTTCCCGGCGCTGATCGCGGCCGTGGTGGCCCTGGTAGTGGTGAGCGTGTTTACGCGCAGCCCCAACGCGGAGCAACTGGCGGCGGGCGCGGGTGACTGAGCTCGTTGCGCGCTTAGGGTAAGTCGGAATGCAAAGTGTCTAACGATGCTCCGTAGAATCTTGCTGAAAAGATCTGGCGTGGCGTTTGCGCCACGCCAGCCACTCTGGGAAACAGACGGCAAGAGTCAGGACGACATAGAAAGAAAGTCCCCGAAAGAAATATCCCCAATTCGTCTTCGGAACTCTAAAGATGCAGGTTCCGTCAGGCCTGCAATCACCGCTCATTGGTCCAGAGGAGATGTGTTCATACCAAGCGACGACGCGAGTCGGGCCGCCCTCTATGAACTTCACAAAGGATCCGATGAGGAAGCCCGCCCAGAAAAGCAGCAAAAGCGCAAGAAGACAGCGCCGCAGAAATTGCAGGAATGTACGAAGAATCCTCATAGGGTCCTCTTGCCGGGCGCCTGACAACAAAGGTTGTTATCTCTGTCCCTCGTCCCTAGTCCCTCAGTCCCTGCTTCTTAGTTTTTCGGCAACTGCGCGGTATCCCATCCGCCGCCCAGTGACCGCACCAACCCCACGCTGGCCGCGAACTGGCGCGACTCAATGTTGATGGCGACGATCTGGTCCTGGATGAGTGTCTGCTCGGCGGTTAGCACTTCAAGATAGCTGGTGACGCCGCCCTTGTAGCGCTGACTGGCCAGGTCGAAGGTGTGCTGCGCCGAAGCCACGGCCTCGTTCGCCACGCCCGACTCCTGCTCCAGAATCCGCAGCGTCGAGAGCTGGTTCTCTACATCCTGAAAGGCTTGAATGACGGTGTTGCGGTAGCCGTTGACCTGCGCGTCGTAGCTCAAGCGCGCGGCATCCGTGATGGCATGGCGCTTACCTGCATCAAAGAGCAGCCAGGTCGCATTCTCCCCCAATGTCCAGAACGCGCTCGGCCCCTGGATCAGCGTGCCTGGGCTAAGGGAATCGAAACCACCCGGACCGCCCAGGAAGATGTCGGGATAAAATGCCGCGATGGCGATGCCGATCTGTGCGTTGGCCGCGGCCGCGGCGCGCTCGGCCGAAGCGACATCCGGTCGGCGTTCGAGCAACTGCGACGGCAGGCCGGTGGGCACTTTGGGCAGAGCGAGATCGAGCGGCGAGACGGGGATGCTGAACGTTGGGATATCGACATTGATCAGGGCGGCGATCGCGTGCTCGTACTGCGCGCGAGCTACGCCGAGCTCCACCAGTTGCGCGCGAACGTTGTCGAGTTGCGTCTGGGCCTGCGAAACATCCACCCCAGTGGCCACGCCGCCGGCCAGGCGATGCTGCGTCAGTTCAAGCTGACTCTGAAGGTCGGAGATGGTGTGGCTAAGCAGCTGGGCCTGGGAGTCGAGTCCGCGCAGCGCAAAATAATACGTGGCCAGCGAGGCGCGCAATGTGAGGTCGAGGCTGGCCATGTCGGCGGCCGAGCCCTGCGCCGTGGCCCGGGCCTGCTCGGCAGTCCGCCGTACGCGGCCGAAGAAATCCGGCTCCCAGTTGGCGATGCCCTCGACCAGGAACAGGTTCGACATGATCTTGCTGTCGGTGTTGGGCGCATTGGGCGCATTGTAGGACTGGCGGCTTCGATTGGCCTGATCCGCGGCCGTCAGTGTGGGGTAAAGGCCTGAGTTGGCCACCGCAATCTGATCGTGTGCGGCCTGGTAGCGGTCAAGTGCCTGCTTGAGTTGCAGGTTGTCCGTAGCAATGCGCTCTTCGAGCTTGTTGAGCTGCGGGTCCTGGTAGATCTCCCACCACTTGCCCTTGAGCATGCCGTCGGAGGGATCGGCGGGCTTCCAGCTTCCGCCCGGCGGGTTGGCGGGGGGTACGACGGAGGTGGCGCCCGTCTCCTTGTATGCAGGGGGCGGCGTGGTGGCAGGCTTGGAGTAGTTGGGGCCCACAGGCTTGCAGCCGCTGAAGGCCAGCATGGCAAGGCAGGGCGCGGCGACTACAAGAGCGCGGCACATGCCTGCGCTGTGGAGCCGGCCGATCTGGGTCGCAACATCCCTCATGGCGGCTAGTCCTGGACGGCTTTCGCGTTGGCGTTCGGTTTGGCGTTTGTGGCGGGATGAACCACGGTGACCCTCTCGCCATCTACGAGCGAGTCGGGCGGATCCTGGATCACCTTGTCGTTCGGGCCGATCCCGGACACGATCTGCACGGTGGCGCCGTCGTCTTCGCCGATGGTGATGGGAACCATGCGGGCAATATCGCTGCCTTTCTCGTCCTTGACGACCGTACCCAGACTCAGCCCATCGGCGCGGAAGATGATGGCCGGCATGGGGACGATATAGCTCTGCGCAACGACCGAGGTTTTGAAGTGCACTTGCGCCATGGAGCCGGGCAGCAGTTCGCCGGCGCGGTTGTCGACGTCGATCTCAACCAGCAGCGTGCGGCTTCCCGGGTCGATTGCGGACGCCGTGCGCACCAGCGTGCCGGTGTAGGTTTTGCCCGGATGCTCGGGGAAGTTAAGTCCGAGCTTCATCCCCTTCTTGACCGATTGCGAGTAGACCTCTGGAACGTTCACGTAGACGCGCAGGGTTTCAAGCGCCTGCATGTGAAATATCTGCGTGGCGGTGCCGGAGCTGATCAGTTGCCCAATATCGACGGTGCGGCCGGTAACAACGCCGTCAAACGGCGCATAGATCTTCTCGTAGGATTGCAGTTCCTTCAACCGCTGCACGTTGGCCTGGTCGGAACGCACGGTTGCAGCGGTCGAAGCAGCCTGGTTCATGAACGTGTCCGTATCCTGCTGGGAGACGGCGTTAGTCTTCACCAGGTCGGAGTAGCGCTCTGCCTGTGTCTGGGCGTTGCGGGCCGTGGCCTGGGCGGCCGCCAGGTCCTGTTCGGCCTGTTGCAGTTGCTGATCGAGCTCCGGCGCCGAAATCTCCGCCAGCAGCGCGCCCTTCTTGACGTGAGCTCCAATGTCGAAATACCAGTGCTTCAGGTACCCGCCCGTATTGGCGTAAATGGGCGCGTCTGTAAACGCGGTGACGTTGCCCGGCAGCACGAACTCGGTGGTGGGAGAGCCTAGTTTGGGCTCTGACACGTTGACGGTGGGCGGCGCCATCTCCGTGGTGCGCTCGGCGAGCACAGTGGCGGCGTGTGTGCGGCGCAGCACGCCGGCAATTCCCAGCACGACGAGTACCACTACCACGAGGAAGATTGCCAGCAACGCCAGTCGCGGCGGTGGATCTGTGTGATGGCTCGCAGCCGGGTGGGAGTGTGGATTGCTCATGTCGCTCATAAAAACTACTCCGGTCTCTCGTCGAATTCGTCAAAGGCTGCCGCGCTTCGTTTGTTGCCTTCCGCCGCCAACCGACGGCGCTCGATGCGGCCGTGCATGAAGGAGAAGAACGCCGGCACAAAGAACAGGGTGGCCATGGTCGCCAGCAGCAGCCCGCCGATAACGGCTCGGCCCAGCGGCGCATTCTGCTCGCCGCCCTCGCCCATGCTCAGAGCCATCGGCATCATGCCGATGATCATCGCCCCGGCAGTCATGATCACCGGCCGGATGCGGACAAAGCCGGCGTTGATGGCTGCCTGGCGCGGGTTGCCCACCATGATCTGCATCTGGTCGCGGGCAAAACTGACCACCAGGATGGAGTTGGCCGTGGCCACGCCCATGCACATGATGGCCCCGGTCAGGGCCGGCACGCTCAGATGCGTGTTGGTAAGGAAAAGCATCCAGACGATGCCGGCAAGAGCCGCCGGCAGCGCCGAGATGATAAGGAAAGGATCGAGCCAGGACTGAAAGTTGACCACGATCAGCAGGTAGACGAGCAGGATGGAGAAGGCCAGGCCGCCGAGCAGGCCCACATAGGATGTGCGCATCGTCTCGCTCTGCCCGCGCAGGATGAAGTGCGAGCCCGTGGGCAGGTCCTTCTGATGGCGGGCGACAATGGCCTCGATCTTCCGCGTAACGGAGCCCAGGTCCGTCCCCTCGACGTTGGCGTAGACGTCGATCACCGGGTCAATATCGTAGTGGGCCACTTCCGCGGGCTCTACGCCGGAGCTGATCGTCGCCATGTTGCCCAGCACCTGCTGCGGCTTGGCTGACGCGCCGGGAGCAGCGGTGGAGGCGGCGGCAGTCGACGTGGGCCCGGCTGCGCCCGGGGCAAAAGTGGACGAGGAAGCCCCGGTCTGCAGCACTCCGCCCGGCCCGGTCACCGAGAGGCCCTTGAGGGCAGTCATACTGTTGAGCCTGTACTGCGGGGTCTGCACCGCCACAGAGTAGGAAACGCCGGTGCGCGGGTCGAGGTAGAACGTCGGCGCGGTCTGAAAGCTGCCGCTCAGCGCCACCAGCATGCTCTGGGCCACGTTCTGCTGCGTGAATCCCATCTCCTCGGCACGGGTCCGGTCCACATCCACCGTCAGTTTGGGTGCATTGAAGGGCTGCTGAATGCGAGCATCCTCTACGCCGGGGACATAGCGTATCTCGCTGAGCAGGCGCGAGGCCAGAGCGCGGTCGGCAGTCAGATTCCGGCCCACAATCTGCAGATCGATGGGGGCGGCCAGACCGAAGTTCAAAATCTGGGTAACAATATCGACGGGCGCGGTGTAAAACATCACGCCTGGATACTGCTCGGAAAGCACCTTGCGGATCTTCTCCACGTATTGCTGGGTCGGATGGTGTTTGGGCGTCAGTTCCACCTGGATGTCGGCGTCGTAAGACCCAACCGGCGCCGATGTCATGTAGGCCAGATTGATCGAGGAGAAGGGCAGGCCGATGATATCCATGATCGGGCCCATTTCATCGGCCGGAATCTGGGAACGAATGGTGTTCTCGACGCGATCGCAGAGCGCCGCGGTCTCTTCGATGCGAGTACCGCTGTGGGCGCGCATGTGGATCTTGAATTGGCCGGCATCGACAGTGGGGAAGAAGTCCTGCCCCAGCCAGCCAACCAGCAGACCCACCGATCCGACCGTGAAGACAATAAAGAGGACGATGAAGGCGCCGGCATGGTCCACCGCGTAGGTGAGCAGGCGCAGGTAACCCTGGCGCATCGACTCAAAGCCGGAGATGAAAGCCAGTTGCAGCCGGACCAGCGGATTCCAGCTCGCCCTTCGTCTTGCAATATCCTCGTCGTCGTGCTCGCTGAGCAGGTACTTGGACATGGTCGGGACCAGGGTCCGCGATAGCGCGAAGCTGGCCAGCATGGCGAACACCACCGCCTCCGCCATGGGAACGAACAGATAGCGCGCTACCCCGGTCAGGAAGAACATGGGCACAAACACAATGCAGATGGAAATCGTGGAGACGAAAGCAGGCACGACAATCTGCTCGGAACCATCTAGAATGGCCTGCTCGAGTTCGACTCCCTCCTCGAGAAAACGGTTGATATTCTCGATGGTCACCGTGGCGTCGTCAACGAGAATGCCCACGGCCAGCGCCAGGCCGCCCAGGGTCATGATGTTGATGGTCTGGCCGAGCACCTGCAGCAGGCAGATGGACGAGAGAATGGAAAGCGGAATGGAGATGGCGATGATGATAGTTGACCGCCAGCTACCCAGGAAGAGCAGGATCATGACCGCCGTCAGGCAGGCGGCGATAACGGTCTCCCGCACCACGCCGTTGACCGAAGCGGCGACGAACAGCGACTGGTCCGCCAGCGCCTTGACCTGGAGCTCCGGCGGAAGCTCACCCCGGATATAGGCGAGCTTGGCGCGAATCTGGCGGATGATGTCGAGGGTCGACGCCGCGCCCGTCTTCATGATGTTGAGCATCACGGCGCGCTTGCCGTCCACCCGCACTACGTTGGTCTGGGGTGGATTGCCGTCGCGCACGTGGGCCACGTCGCGGATATAGACGACGGCCCCATCCACAACCTTGATAGGAAGGTCGTTCAGATCGTCCAGAACCGAGGGGGCGGAGTTGGTCTCGACCTGGTACTCCAGCGTGCCGACCTTGATGGTTCCGGCCGGGGCGATGATGTTCTGCGCTCCCACCGCGTTCGTTACGTCGGATGGCGACAGACCCTTGGCCTGCATGGCGGCCGGATCGAGGTCCACTTCAATCTGGCGGGAACGTCCGCCGAAGGGGTAAGGCGTCTGTGAGCCTTCGATCGTGGCAAACTGGGTACGAACCGTGTTCGTAGCCATGTCGTTGAGCTGCTGCTCGTTGAGCCCCTCACCGGAAAAACTAAGCTGCAGGATCGGCACACTGGAGGCACTCAGCACGATCACGCCCGGAGGGTAGGTGCCGGGCGGCATGGCGCGCAACGCGCTCTGGCTGATGGCCGTAATCTGGGCTACGGCCTGGCCGATGTTGGCATTGGGGTGGAAGAAGACCTTGATGGTGCTGACGCCGCTCAGCGTCCTGGACTCTATATGCTCAATGTCGCTAACCGTGGCGGTAAGGTTGCGCTCGCTGTTGTAGATCATCCGGTTGGCGATCTGGTCGGCAGACAAACCACCGTAGGTCCATGACACCGTCACAACCGGAATGTCGATGTTCGGAAAGATGTCCACCGGCATCGACTCAATACTGAGGACGCCGAGGATGAGAATGAGCAGCGCAAAGACAACAAACGTGTAAGGCCGTCTCAGCGCAATCCGAACCAACCACATCATAGGCCTGGTACTCGCTCCTCGCCGGTCTCCCGGCGTTCACCCGCGCGACCGGTCTTGCCCCAATCCGCCGCCGGGATTCCGCATCCAAAATCGAACAGAGCCCGCCCTTCGGGATTACCCGCTTTCGGCCCCCGAATCGGAATTTGCTCGGTTACAACAGTGTAGTCGATGACAAGCACCGATGACAGTGATCCCGCCGGCCAGTCTCGTCATCTCCCTCCCGGCTGGAGTCCAGGGTCCATCGGCCCTGAACTCCCAACCGGTCAGAACCTGTTCAGCAAGTCCTCAATCGCCGGAGCAAGCCGATCCGGAACAACGGCCGGCCCGTAGCGGGCCGCTACTTCTCCATCGCGCCCACACAGAAACTTCGTAAAGTTCCACAGGATCCGGCCTCCTGTCAGCCATCCCAGCCCCCCACGCCTGCGCCCCTTCAGAAAGCCAAACAGCGGATGCGCGTTCCGGCCGTTCACGTCTGTCTTTTGAAAGACGGGGAAGGTCACGCCGTAGTTGCGTTTGCAGAACTGCTCGATCTCGGCCCCGTGGCCCGGTTCCTGTCGCCCAAACTGGTTCGAAGGAAAGGCCAGCACCGAGAAGCCCCGGTCTTTATAACGCTCATACAGTGCCTCCAGCCCCTGGTACTGCGGGGTAAACCCGCAGTGGCTGGCCGTATTCACGATCAGCAGCACCCGGCCCCGGTACTCCTCAAGTGAAACTTCCTCGCCGTTGAGCAGGGGGGAGGAAAAGCTATAGAGCCCCCGGGGAGCATTGGTCATGGCTGGCGGCCTCCGGTGGGGCCTGGAAAACTACCGCCCCTGCCAGTATCTTATGGGGCTGGGAAGCCGGATTCCCCCAGGAAAGACCTCCGCCCCCCGAAACCCGGTCCGCTCCGGTAGACTGTCTGATAGGACCCGCGCGCCTGCTTGCAGGCACCGCGGTTTCCGCCTGCACTCCGCCCGGGCCGTGCCTGATCGGGGTTTGGGAAAGGTTGAGGCTTTGCCCTCTGCTCGACGCCCGTATTGGGCGGAGGGGGGAGCGGTCCAATATAATCGATCTTTCCGTGCAGGCACGGCAGTTTGATCCTGTAATTGAGGGTGTGCATATTTTTCCCGTGATGCCGATCCATGGACCGCACCAGAACTTGTGCTTGCCGCAGGGCCCCGGCCCGGTGAACATTCAGCACATCTCCATTCGCATGGCCGCCTCTCTCGCTGGCAGATTCTCAGCCAGACGGAAGACGGCCGCAGCCTGCCTGCTTGTGCTGCTTGCCGTTGGAGCATCCTCGCGGACGGTCCCGGCCCAGAGACCTCTGGCCGGTCAGCAGGATCAGGTATCCGGCCAGACCATCGATCAGATCCGCGTCATTGGGAACCGCCGCATCCCTAAAGAGACGATCCTCGCCCGCCTGTTCACGCATGCCGGCGACACCTACGACCCCATCTCGATTGAGCGCGACTTCAATTCGCTGTGGAACACCGGCTACTTCGACGACCTTCGCATTGAGCGCGAGGACGCCGAAAAGGGCATCGTTCTGGACATCTTCGTCCGCGAAAAGCCGAATATCCGCGAGATCAACTACAAGGGCCTGAACAGCGTTACCCAGTCCGACGTGCTCGACCGCTTCAAGAAGGAGAAGGTGGGCCTGACTGTCGAAAGCCAGTACGACCCGGCCAAGATCAAGCACGCCGAGACCGTTCTCCGCGCCATCCTCGCCGAGCACGGCCACCAGTTCGCCACCATCCGCACCGAAGTCAAGACCATTCCGCCCGCCTCTGTCCAGGTGAACTTCAATATCAAGGAAGGCCCGGTGGTGAAGGTCGGCGAAATCAAGTTCACCGGCAACGAGCACGTGAGCGCGCTCTACCTGCGGCGCTCGATGAAGAACCTCAAGCCCATCGGCATCCCCTACTCCATCGTCTTCGAGGACCTCTTTCCGCAGACCTTTGACGCCTCCAAGCTCGAGGAAGACACAGAGCGGGTGCGCCAGGCCTATCGCGACAGGGGCTATGCCAACGCGGCTGTCGAGCAGCCACGCACCCAGGTCCGCGACGAAGCCGGCCTGAACTGGTTCACCTTCCGTCCCAACAAGGGCAAGCGCATCGACATTCTGCTCCCTATCGAGGAGGGCGGCCGGTACCGGCTCAGCGGCATCACCTTCTCCGGAAACAAGGCCGTGACCAACGTCAAGGCTCTGCGCTCCACTTTTGCCATCAAGGACGGCGACTTGTTCAGCGCCACCGCCATCGGCAAAGGCCTGGAAGCTCTCAAGAAGGCATACGGTCAGCTCGGATACATTAACTTCGGCGCCATTCCGCGGCTCGATTACGACGACCAGAAGAAGACCGTAACGATGAGCATCGACATCGACGAGGGCAAGCAGTTCTTTGTCTCCCGCATCGAGTTCCAGGGCAACACCGTTACCCGCGACCGCGTCATCCGCCGCGAGCTGATGCTCGACGAAGGCTCGATCTACAACTCCCAGCTCTGGGAGTACAGCCTGCTGCGCCTCAACCAGCTCGAGTACTTCGAGCCGCTCAAGGTCGAAACCGACTCCGAGGCCCACCAGGATGCCGACGCGGGCACCGTCGACCTGCTCCTCAAAGTCAAGGAGAAGGGCAAGAACTCCATCGGCATGAACGGCGGCGTCAGCGGCTTGTCGGGCGCCTTCATCGGCCTCAACTACCAGACCAACAACTTCCTCGGCCTCGGCGAAACGCTCAGCCTGCAGGCCAACCTCGGCTCCATCAGCCGCCAGTTCACCTTCGGCTTCACGCAGCCTTACATCAGAAATCGCCCCATTAACGTCGGCTTCCAGATCTTCAACCAGAAGCAGGATTATAACGCCGCCAAGAACTACCAGACCACGACCGGCGCTTCCCTGAACCTGACCGACGCCCAGAAGTCTCTGACCCAGAACTACAATCAGTCGTCGCAGGGCTTCAACTTCTCCGTCAACTATCCCCTGCGCCGCCACGCATTCCAGCGCGTGGGATTCACCTACTCCTGGAACAAGTCCACGATCACGGCGTTCAGCACCGCCTCGTCTACTTTCTTTGAGACCATCGCCTTCCGCTCCGGCGTTCAGGGCGCCAACCCGCTGGCCGGCATCATCTCCAGCTCGGTCTCGCTCAGTTACGTCTACAACACCGTCAGCAATCCGATGCGCCCGCGCACCGGCAAAGAGTATTCGGTGGTGCTGCAGACGGCCGGGCTGTGGGGCAGCGTCCGCTACATCGGACCGCTGGCCTCCTACAAGCAGTACTTCCCGATGCACTTTCTGACACCCTCGGCGAACGGCCGCAATGTGCTGGCGGTGCGCGCCCAGCTCGGGTTTGTGCAGGGATTCGGCGGCGACGTGGCGCCGCCAAACAATCGCTTCTACTCCGGCGGCGAGGCCGACATTCGCGGCTTCGATGTCCGCGCCGCCACGCCCTACGGCTACGTGCCAACGCGCGTTCCCTTCCGCCTCATGAATCCAGACGGAAGCTGCGTTCAGCAGGAGCCAACCAACACCGCAAACAGCGCCTGCGTCGAGGTGCCTCTGCCCATCTACGGCGTAGCTTCGGTAGGCGGCGACAGCAGCCTTACCACGAACGTCGAGTACCGCATCCCGGTGGTCGGGCCGTTCACGCTCTCCTTCTTCAACGACTTCGGCCTCAATGTGGCCGCCGATCGCGGCCAGTTGAAGCAGAGCCCCGAGGGCTTTGCCTCTCTCACCGCTCCGCTCTACGGCTGCCAGGCGCTCCAGACCATCGGCGCACTGACCTCCTGCTATAGCACCATTCACGGCTCCGATGTCGGTTTCCAGAAGGACATCCGCCCGGTCTCAGGTACCAACCTAGTGCCGCGCATGTCTACAGGTATCGAGCTCGGTGTGATCATGCCGGTCATCAACGCACCCTTCCGGCTCTTCTACGCCTACAACCCGCTTCGCCTCTATGAGACGCCCTACTGCAACGACTCGCACGGCACCAATCAGCTGAGTTGCTCGGGCGAGCTCATCACGCGGGCGATGTTCCCGCCCGGAGGCGCCGGCGACTACACCTACCTGGGCGCCATTCAGGCCTACGGCTCCCAGTACACCTTCCGCGAGCCGCGCAAGACCTTCCGGTTGACGATCTCAACCACCTTCTAGCAATCACTTAGACAGCAAAGCTGAGGGCCGCCCTTGTTGGGCGGCCCTCAGTGCATTCAGCGCCAAATCCCTTTAGCGAAGGCTGCTCCGCACCTCGGCCCGAATCAGGTAGAGAAAGAAGACAAGATTGAGCAGCCCCTGCACCAAACTCGATCCCGCATGTGTGGCCGTGAACTGGTAGAGAAATGCGGCCATCAGCAAAACCACAGCCGCCAGCGCCAGCGCCCACGCCCAGCGGAAGAGCAGCAGCAGTCCCAACCCCGCAGCAATGAAGAACACCGGAAAGAACAGATAGAGCGGCGGAAAGTGCCCGCCCGCCACGCCCAGAATCACGGTACCGGCCAGCACCAGCATGTAGAGCGCTATCGCTGCCAGCCCCGGCGTCCGCGCCAGCTCTGTCCAGCCGCCCGCCGCTGGGACTCCACCTTGGGAGTCCGGCCCAGGAGCGTCCTTGTTGTCTTCCGTCATAGCGTGTGCAGGTAGACGAGCAGATCGGCCAGTTGATCGTCGCTCAACTGCGTGGCCGGCATGTTGCCGTAGCCGTGCAAAATCCGGTCGGTCATGCGCTCGTCGGTCGGCGGAGCCCCCGATGGCATCGACTTGACCTTGGTCAGCGCCTGCAAGCCATAGCCGTTCAGCGGCTTGGTATCGTTCGGGCGGTGGCAGCGCGCGCATTTGGCCTGGTAGACGGCTGCGCCGCGCGCCTCCTGCGGCGTCCACTCCGAGGCAGGCTTCGACGGCGGCAGCGGCTTGCAGCCGGACAGCGCGATAGCCAGGCCCGAGGCGGCGATCCACACGAAGGAGAAAGCAGAAATCCTATGAGAGCCCATTTGGGTTCATGATACAAGCCCGCGCCCGGCGGACCTACTCCGCCGCCCCGATCGCTTCAACGATGCGGTCCACGGCCTGCGCCTCCACCTGGCTTCCCGGCCTGAAACCGTTCACCAGCACCGAAAACGCAACCGTCCTGCCGCTCGCCGCAGTCAGATATCCGGTCAGCCCGGTTACTTCGTCCAGCGTGCCGGTCTTGGCCCACATCCTTCCTTCCAAAGGCGTCCCCTTGAACCGGCTCCGCAGTGTGCCATCCACGCCCGCTACCGGCAGGGTCGCACGCCAATCTGCTCCCCAGGCCTGATGCGAGGCATAGCTCAGCAGCTTGGTAAACGCCCGCGGAGCGATGCGGTCCTCCGGGCTCAACCCCGAGCCATCCAGAAGGTAGAAGTCACCGTCGTCCACGCCGGCATTCACCAGAAACTGCCTCACCACGCGCGATCCCTGCTCAAAGCTGCCCTCCGCTCCCAGCAGTTTTCCCAGCGTCCGCAGCAGCAGTTCGGCATGCAGGTTCTGGCTGGTCTTGTTCGTCAGCGTAATGTCCAAGGCCACCGGCACGGAGATGCGAGCCGCCAGCACGCGACGGCTTTCGACCGGAGCAACCACGCTGGAAATGCCAACCGCATTGAATTGCAGCGGCTGTGCGCGTTCCCCGGCAAAGTCACCGGTTCCCTCGCCTATCTTGTGCCGCGCGCTGGGCGCGCCGCCGACCTTGATGCCCCGCCGCATCAGCGCCAGCTTAAACAGCGAAGCCGCGTACTGCGCCGGGTCGTCCACCGCCAGGTTCACATGCACACCCGCCGCCGGAGCGGTTCCCCAGGCGCGCACCTCAATCGACCCCGGCGCCCGCTCGATTCCCGGATGCGCCACTGCGCCCGGTGCCGCCACCTTCATGCGGTTGTCGAGCGTAAAGTAATCCGCGTCCGGCTTCCACTCCGCGGTGGTCGCGCCCTCCTGGTCCGGGTCCGGCTTCAGCGTCAGCTCCTGCATGTTTTCGTTCAAGGCGAGTGCCGAGACAGGAGCGCCATAATTCCACTGAACGTCGTTCCACGCCCAGGCCAGTCCCCAGGGTTCGGTCACAAAGAAGCTATCGTCGCCGATCACGTCGCCGGTCACGCTGCGCAGCCCCGACTGCTCCACCTGAAGGGCCAGCTGATCTTCCGCGCTCATGGGAGTTGGCTTCTGGTCCGCGTCTTCGTCCTCAGCAGCTTCGCCAGCTTGAGCGGCCTTGGGCGGCTGGTACGGGTACCTGCGCAAGTTCATCGTTGGATCGCCCGAACCCAGCAGCACCAGGTCCCCGTGCAGAGTGCCGCTCGCGTCGATCTCGCCCTCGGCAAGCACAAAGGTCGTCCAGGTCAGCGTCTGCACCGGCAGCAGCGCGAAGGCCGCCGCCGTGGTGGCCACCTTGGCATTCGACGCCGGCGTAAACAGCCGGCCCTCGTTGAGCCCATAGAGCGGCTGCCCATCGAGCGTCGTCACGCTGATGCCAAACTGCGCGTGACCGAGCGCCGGATCGGCCAGGATCGCCTGAACGCGATCGGCCAGCGGCCCTTTTGCGGGTACAGGCGGAGCGGTTGCGCGGTGGGTTTGTGCGCCGGCAAGAACAGCACACAACCCGAACGAAGCCAGAGTGAGAAGCACCTTCATGCCCCGAAGTGTAGCAGGCGGCGCGCGCGGCGGATACCATCGAAAGAGGAGACTCGATGACCGGCCCTTCCACATGGCAGTTGCGCACCCGCTCCCTCGAACTGGGGAGCCGCACGCTCATCATGGCCGTCGTCAACATCACTCCGGACTCATTCAGCGACGGAGGCCGGTTTCTTGCCACCGAGGCCGCCGTCGCCCGCTCGATCCAATGCCTCGAAGAAGGCGCAGACATCCTGGACCTCGGCGCTGAGAGCACGCGTCCCGGCTCTCACGCCGGTGGGCCCGATGCGCTTGTGAGCGCGGACGAAGAGCAGGCTCGGCTTCTACCCGTACTCGAAAGCCTTCTCAAAGCCCGGCCCAACGCAGTTGTCTCCATCGATACCTATAGGTCAGAGACAGCGCGCGCGGCGCTCTCCGCCGGAGCCGAGATCGTCAACGATGCCAGCGGTCTGGCATGGAACCCGGAGCTGGCGGGTGTTTGCGCCGAATCCGGCGCTGGGCTCGTGCTCTCCCACACTCGCGGCCGGCCCGATGAGTGGCTTTCGCAGGCTCCTCTCAATGCCGACGCGCTCCTCGCTCTCGTCCGCGACGGCCTCAGCCATAGCCTGAGCGCTGCTTTGCAAGCCGGCGTCGCTGCCGATTCCATCGTCCTCGACCCAGGCTACGGCTTCGGCAAGCGCCTCGACGAGAACTACGCACTGCTCACACGCCAGTCGGAGCTGCTTTCGCTCGGTCGCCCGCTCCTCGCCGGGCTCAGCCGCAAGTCCTTTCTCGGCCATACGCTGGCGCCACTCCATGCCGGCCAGCCCGCACCCGTCACAGAGCGCGAGAACGCCAGCCTCGCCGCGCTCACCGCCGCCATCCTCAACGGAGCTTCCATCGTCCGCGTTCACTCCGTACGCGCTTCAGTTGAAGCCGCGCGCATCGCCGACGCCATTCGCGCCGCCCGCTGAGCGGCCTACTACACTGGACTCAAGCCCATGAGCAGCGCCGACACCATCGTCGCCATCTCAACGCCCCCCGGCCGGGGCGGCATCGGCATCGTGCGCCTCAGCGGGCCCGAAGCCGCCTCCATCTCCGCGCAGCTCGTCGAACTCCATCATCCCCTCGAAGCCGGACGCGCGCGGCTCGCCTCCGTCCTCGACGAAGACTCCGTGCAGATTGACGAAGCTGTCGTAACTTTCTTCGCCACTCCGCACTCCTACACGATGGAAGACGTTGTCGAGATCGCCGCCCACGGCTCGCCTGTTGTGCTCGACTTTCTGCTTCGCCGCGCCATCGGCCTCGGCGCGCGCCTCGCCGAGCCGGGGGAGTTCACCCAGCGCGCATTTCTCTCCGGCCGCCTCGACCTCACCCAGGCCGAAGCCGTGCGCGATCTCATCGAGGCCCAGACGCTCACCCAGGCCCGGCAGGCCGCCAGGCAACTCGGCGGCGCGCTCAGCCATCGCGTTGCGCCCATCAAGCAGGACCTGGTCGATCTCATCGCGCTGCTCGAGGCCGGCATCGACTTCGCCGAGGACGACGTGGACGTCACTCCCAAGCAGGAGATCGCCCATCGCATCGAAGCTCTTTCACCGGCGCTTACTGCACTTGAAGCCTCCTTCGCACGAGGACGCATCGTTCACGACGGACTGACGCTCGCCATCGTCGGCCGCCCCAACGCCGGCAAAAGCTCGCTCTTCAACCGCCTCGTCGAGCGCGACCGCGCCATCGTCACCGCCACCCCCGGCACCACCCGCGACCTCGTCACCGAGCGCATCGCCATCGACGGCATTCCCATCGAGCTTGTCGATACCGCGGGCCTGCGCCAGAGCATCGAGGGATTAATCGACGAAGTGGAGCAGATCGGCATCCATCGCAGCCGCGAGGCGCTATCTGACGCTGCCATTGTGCTTGTCGTCCTCGATGCCACGCAACCGCTCAATGAAGAAGAACACCGCCTGCTCGCCGCGGTCGAAGGCCGCCCGGCGCTGGTCGCGATAAACAAGTCCGACCTGCTCGATCGCCCACCCACCGTCGAGGCCCGCCAACTTCCCGTGCTTTCCACATCCGCCAAGACCGGCAAAGGCATCGCCGCTCTGCGCCAGAAGATCGTAGCGCTTGCAACCGGCGGCGCGGCATCCGAACCCGGCATGTTAACCAACCTGCGCCAGCATCAAGCCATCCAAACCGCGCTCGCTGCGCTGGGCGAAGCAGCAACAGCCAATACCGACTCCATCCCCCACGAAATGATCCTGCTCGATCTCTACCGTGCGCTATGGGCTCTGGACTCACTCACCGGGCAGACCACCCCCGACGACATTCTACATCTAATATTTTCCAGATTCTGCATTGGCAAGTAACTGCACACCGTGACATGTGGTAATGGGCCACAACGTATATCAAGCCAGTTCCGGATCCTGCCCTGCAGGCCGTCTGCGATGATGAAACAGTGCTAGTCACAAAGTCGATGGCGAGGAGCTGAGGGACGATGACGACTTCCGATTCGAACCACGCGGTGGAGAAGCCTGAACAAAACGCAGCCACCGGCGCCGCTGGTCCCGTTGTGACTCTTCCGCCCGAAAAGTCATCTCCGATCGCCGCCAGGGCGAAGGAACACCACATCCACATCTCCCCCGATGTGCTTGACGCGTCAGCCAAAGACGGCGACGAGCTGCTGCGCTCTCTGCACTCAGGGCCGGAGGGGCTGACACAATCCGAAGCAGAAAATCGGGCGCGCACATTCGGACCGAACGAAGTGGCGCAAGAGCGCCGGCGCGGCTGGTTCATCCGGCTCCTCATCATCCTGCGCAACCCGTTGGTGATTTTGCTGGCAATCCTCTCTTCGATCTCCTTTGCCACCGGGGACGCACGCGCCGGCAGCGTCATGGCCGGCATGGTGGCACTGAGCGTGGCGCTTCGCTTCCTGCAGGAAGCCCGGGCAGACTCGGCGGCGGCAAAGCTCAAGGCGATGATCCATGTAAACGCAACCGTGCTTCGGGATGGAAAAGCATGTGAGTTGCCCCTCCGCGATCTGGTTCCGGGCGATGTCATCGACCTCTCCGCAGGCGACATGATTCCCGGCGACGTGCGAGTCATTGCCGCCAAAGACCTCTTCGTCAGCCAGGCCACGCTCACCGGGGAGTCGCTTCCAGTTGAGAAGTTTCAGGCTGCCGATGCCAAAGTTGCCGATTCACCAGCGGAACTAGAGAACATCTGCTTCATGGGCACCAGCGTTCAAAGTGGAACGGCTACCGCCGTGGTGGTGGTCACCGGAGTCCACACGTATCTCGGCACCATGGCCAGTTCCATCACGGACGAGGAGCCGCCCACCAGTTTCGATCAGGGACTCTCTCGTTTCACATGGCTCATGATTCAGCTCATGGCCATCATGGTGCCGCTGGTCTTCCTGATCAACGGACTCACGAAGCACGACTGGAAAGCTGCTTTCTTTTTCGCGCTCGCGGTGGCCGTCGGGCTGACACCGGAGATGCTGCCGATGATCGTCTCCGTGTGCCTCGCCAAGGGCGCAATCGCCATGAGTCGCAAGAAGGTCATCGTCAAGCATCTGAACGCTATTCAGAACTTTGGCGGAATGGACGTATTGTGTACGGACAAGACGGGCACGCTGACAGAAGACCGCGTCGTTCTGCAGCGGCACTGCAACGTTGCCGGCCGTGAGACTGACGAAGTGCTTCTCGACGGCTACCTGATCAGCCACTTTCAAACCGGCCTCAAGAATCTGCTGGACACGGCGATCCTGAACAGTTCCGACTTTCACCAGAAAGACTTGGTTGACAAGTTCAAGAAGCTGGACGAAATTCCCTTCGACTTCACGCGTCGCATGATGTCGGTGCTCGTTGAAAATTCCCAGGGCGAAGCCATCCTGCTGACCAAAGGCGCTCCGGAAGAGATCTTCCACCGATGCTCTCAATTTGAGCTGGATGGAAAGCTGTCGCCAATGGATCCGTCCCTCATGAAGGGCTTGAAAGATGAGTATGCGAGCCTGAGCAACGATGGATTTCGCGTCCTCGCTGTGGCCGTCAAGCATCTATCGGATAAGCGGCAGTGCACGAAGGACGACGAACGCGATCTTGTGCTGAAGGGGTATGTTGCATTTCTGGACCCGCCCAAGCCCTCAGCGGCCATCGCGATTGAGGCACTGCGCAAAGATGGCGTGGCGGTAAAGATCCTAACCGGCGACAACGATCTGATCAGCCGCAAGGTCTGCCGCGACGTAGGACTCCCCGCGGACCCGATGCTGCTCGGCGACGCGGTTGAGAGCATGTCCGACTCCGAACTGGCTCTGGCGGCAGAGACGACCACGCTTTTTGCGCGGCTGTCGCCCTCCCACAAGCAGCGAATTGTCCGCGCCCTGCGCGGCAAGGGACACGTCGTCGGATTCATGGGCGATGGAATCAACGATTCGCCCGCCTTGCGCGCCGCCGACATCGGCATCTCCGTGGATACAGCAGTGGACGTCGCCAAGGAGTCCGCGGACCTCATCTTGCTTGAGAAGGACCTGATGGTGCTCGAACGTGGTGTCATCGAAGGCCGTAAGGTGTTCGCGAATATCGTCAAGTACATCCGGATGGGCGCCAGTTCGAACTTCGGAAACATGTTCAGCGTCCTGGGCGCTAGCGCTTTCCTGCCCTTTCTCCCCATGGCGCCGATTCAGATCCTCACCAATAACCTGCTCTACGACTTCTCGCAGATTCCCATTCCCACCGACGCAGTTGACGAAGAGCAGGTAGCCCGCCCGAGACCGTGGAACATCGGAGAGATCAAGAGGTTCATTCTCTGCATTGGACCTATCAGTTCGATCTTCGATTACTCAACCTTCTTTGTGATGCTTGTGATATTCAAGTGCTGGGATCCATCCCGTGCTTCGGTCTTTCAGACCGGATGGTTTGTCGAGTCGCTGATGACGCAGACGCTCGTCATCCATATCATTCGAACCAACAAGATTCCCTTTCTGCAGAGCCGTGCAAGCTTGTCGTTGACTGTTACGACGCTTTCCATCATGGCCTTCGGGGCGTGGCTTCCATTTTCCCCGCTGGCGAGTACGCTGGGATTGGCCAAGTTGCCAGGGCTGTACTGGCCAATTCTCCTGCTTACTCTTTTCGTCTATACAGGCCTTACGCAAGCCGTCAAAGTCTGGCTGCTCAGAATGAAATGGATTTAAAGCTGTCCTGCTCTTCGGTGGCATCTCGCAGGACAAGTGCCGAATGTTGCAGCGCAAACAAGAACATATCCAGCCGTACTTATCGAAGCTGAAAAGACCTTAAAGAATCCTGAAGGTCCTGGCCCGATCTGCTTGTCGCTCAGATGCTTAACTAAATCGGAAGTTATTTCAGCGATCCTTAAGTCTCAAAGCGTAGATTACCTCCCATTACCGGAACAAAGGCTTTCGCGCGGGCAAATAGTCACGACGACACGTCGCTGACCGCTCGCGGCTGGATGAGATCCACGATCCGGAGAGAGAGGCAAGCATGCAATTATCTGTCAGATCCATGTGCAGAAAGGGACTCCCCTCGTGGAGCGCGCTCGTTCTTATCGGCGCTCTGCTCTGCTTTTGGCTCGGCACATCCGTGAAGAGCCACGCACAGCAGGTGACGGGAGACGTAGTAGGAACCGTTACCGATAACACCGGCGGCGTGATCCCGGGAGCCAGCGTCACTATCAAGAACCAGGGAACGGGCGAGGCCCGGACCGCAAAGTCAAACGAACAAGGCGAATTCACCTTCCCTTTGCTGCAACCGGGCACTTATTCAGTCACGGTGGAAGCAAAGGGCTTCAAAGCGCAAGTGCAGTCGGGAATCAACTTGTCGGTCGGCCAGCGTTTTCGCGCCGATGCGCACATGAGCCTGGGCCAGGTTTCTGAGACTGTTCAGGTCAACGCCTCCGAGGCTCCGGCGCTTCAGACCGACAGTTCCACGCTTCAGTCTGTGGTTGGAGAACAGTCCGTCGAGCAGTTGCCGCTGAACGGACGCAACTTCCTCCAACTCGCAACCCTGGCTCCCGGAGCCAACGAAGGCACCAACCACGGCGTCAATGGAAACGATCCGCGGCCCAATGTTGCCAACCTCGTCGTCAACGCGCAGTCGGAGACGGCCAACAACTACATGATCGACGGCATGGACTCGAACGACCGCATCTGGGGTCTCGCCGGAGTCCGTCCCTCGGTGGATGCGATTCAGGAAGTGAATACGCTCACCGGTCAGTACACGGCAGACGTGGGCCGCACCGCCGGCGCTGTTGTTAACGTTGTTACCAAGGCGGGAACAAGCAAGCTGCACGGATCCCTCTTCGACTTCCTGCGCAACGATGTCTTCGATGCCAGGGGTTACTTTGCGCTCGCCGGTGCCGCGAGGCCTCCCTTCCGCATGAACCAGTTCGGCGCCAGTGTCGGCGGACCTATCCAGAAGAACAAAACCTTCTTCTTTGCCGATTACGAAGGCCTGCGCCAGTTGCAGGCAACCCCGGGCGCGGGAACTGTGCCTACTCTGCTGGAGCGCACCGTAAAAACCAACGCTAGCGGCAACTACTACGACTTCAGCGATATCGGGATGGGCCAGGTCTACCTGACTGGCGTCAACAGCGCCAATCTCAGCAAGGCCGCCTACAACTATTACCGGCTCTTCCCGCTGCCGAATGCTACCGGAATTAACGGCGGCACCGTAAACAATTACGTGTCGACGATGCCGGTTACGCAGAATGGCGACAACTTCGATGCGCGCATCGACCATATCTTCTCTGACAAGACCAGCATCTTCGGCCGTTACAGCTACAACGGCGACACGCAGGTGAACACCGGCCAGATGCCGGCGGTCACCAACTTCGTTGTCAATCAGGGATTGACCGGAGCTACGCAATCGACGATTAGCACCCCCATCTATCCGGGCGGAGCCACGAACGATCCCTCTCGCGTTCAGAACGTCCAAGTGAACTTTACCCACGCAATTGGGGCTGCTACGGTTCTGGAACTGGTGGGCGGCTATACGCGCATTCGCTTGTTCACGAACATGGCCAACACGCAAGCCCTGAGCCAGATGTTCGGCATCCCGAACGCCAACCTGGGAGACCAGTACACAACCGGCCTGGCGTCGATCAATCTGGGACCGGCAGGCTACGGCGTCCTCGGCGATCAGACGTTCACGCCGAATCTCATCTTTGACGGCACCCAGCAGTACATGGCCACGCTGTCGCACACGCGGGGGACTCACAACCTGAAAGCCGGTGTCTCGGTGCTCCGCGCCGAAGGCAACCAGTTCCAGAACCGCTGGGGCGAGGGAATGTACATCTTCGCCGGTCCGGCCGGAAATCTCCCGGCATTCTTAAGCGGCTGGGGTCCCTTCCCGGGCGGCACGCCCATCACAGGCCTGCGCGCGAATCTGATGCAGGTGCAGGACCTGAGCACCTGGGAGTATGCAGCCTACGCGCAGGATAACTGGCGCGCGACCAAGAATCTGACCGTCAATCTCGGCGTGCGTTACAGCATCTTCACGCCTTACACGGAGAAGAACAACTTTATCAGTAGCTTCGATCCCAACAAGGCCACCATCAACTTTGCAGGATTGAACGGAATTGGCAAGACAGCCGGCATCAACACCGACTATCTGAACTTCTCTCCACGCCTTGGCGCTGCGTACACCGTGCGGAATGGCACCGTTGTTCGCGCCGGCTTTGCCATGAGCTTCTTCTCGGATATGGCCGGCACCGGCATCTACCTGAAGAACACCCCCGAGGAGATCAGCTGGCAGGGCGGCAACAGCATGGATCAGGGCATGCCCAAGCCTGTGGCCACCACACCCCAGCAGGTTCTTGCCAATCCCGCGTCCATCAGCGGCGCGCTCACCGGCATCGATCCCAACATCAAGACTCCATACACGGAACAGATCAGCGTCAACATTGAGCAGCAGGTCAAGGGCTTCGTGGCCACCCTCGGTTATGTGAGCGTTCTGACCAAGAGGATGGACCAGGACCAGAACATCAACCAGAGCGCACCGGGAGATCCCAACACGGCGGCCGGACCAGGGCCGGGCGGATCTGCCAGCCGCTTGAGCACAGCACCGTATGCCTCGGTATTTCCCAACGTGAATGAGGACATTCAACTCCTCATGAGCTCGGGCACCGGCAACTACAACTCGCTGCAAGCCTCGGTGGAGCGGCGCTACGGCAGGAACCTTGCCGTCTCCGCAAACTACACCTGGGCCCATGCCCTCAACGACACCATGTCCATGGACGGCCGCAACCAGGCCGAGGGCTGGGGCAACGTCCTGGTCAACGGCCCGTGGTATACGATTCCCGCGCAGACCCATCGCAACGAGTACGGGAACTCCGACTTCGACGTGCGCCATCGCGTTTCCATCAACGCCAACTACCAGATTCCGGTCGGCGGAAACTTGAATGGAATCGCCGGGGTGCTCGCCAAGGGCTGGGCTCTCAACGGTATCTACGTCTTCATGACCGGCCAGCCGTTCTCCGTCACTTCGGGTGTCAACGGTGGGCAGTTGGGCACCAACAGCAGCCCGCCCAACAACCAGGACCGTCCGAACATCATCGGCAACTGGAAGATGTCCAAGCCCACGCCTTCGGAGTTCTTCAATGTGGCGGCATTTGCCCTGCAACCGGCGGGAACGATGGGGACAGAACGGCGCAACCAGTTGTACGGACCCAAATTCCGCCATCTGGATCTCTCCATGGGCAAACAGGTTGCCATTGCCGAGGGCAAGGCATTGCAGTTCCGCGTGGAGTGCTTCAACCTCACAAACACGACCAACTTCAACACTCCAAACAACTCGCTGCCGGGCGGCAGCACTCCGGGCGTTGCTCCCAGTGTTGGCCAGCAGGGCTTCGGGGTACTTACTAACACCCGCTTCTCGCCGCGGCAGATTCAGTTCGCGCTGAAGGCGACCTTCTAACTTTGTCCTCCCGGCCCCGCGCGTTGTTGCGGGGCCGGATATTTTTCGCGCCACTGCGCTGACTCTTGCGTCTGCCTGGCGCGCATCGGTGGATGGTTCGTGGTTATTCTGTGCCCAGCCAGCCGTCTTGCTTCCCACCTCGAGATTCATTCGGCCGTACAGCAACTTCCTGCGCAGCGCGCCGGCAGGATTCATTACCTATGACGGACAGGCACTCTTTTGAAGCGGAGCTTACAATGCTTGAACGCAAGTCTTTCTTTTTGCTTGCCATCTTCCTTTGCATCTTCGGTGTCTCAGCCCGATGCACTGCTCAGGGACCGATAAACCAGGGCCGCCACTCTGGCAATGAATGGATCGACCCGGACCGCAGCGAACCTGCAGGCACCCACTATCATCTCTTTGCCACCCCATCGCGTGGCGCTGACACCCAGGCAAGCTGCCTGATTTATCTGCCGCCGGATTATGAAAAGAATTCGACGAAGCGTTATCCAGTCCTCTACTGGCTTCACGGCGGCTCGGGCAGTCAGATTGAGGGCGCCTGGATGGTAGAGCGCATCGATGCCGAGATCCGCTCGGGCTCGCTGCCGCCGTTCATCGTCGTGCTGCCGCAGGGTTTACCGGACGTGCGCTACATCAACTCAAAGGATGGAACCCGGCCGGTCGAAGATGTCATCATTCGCGATCTGGTGCCGCACATCGACGCGACCTATCGCACCATCGCCACGCGCAAAGGGCGCGCCATCGAAGGCATGTCCATGGGCGGCTATGGAACCCTGCACCTCGGCCTCAAGCATCCTGAACTTTTCGGAACGGTCTCAGCGCTCGCGCCGAGCATCAAGCCCATGAGCGAAGAGCCGCAGATCGTAACCGAACCCTTCGGCAACGATCCGGCTTACTGGGATCAGGCCGATCCGCGCACGATGGCAAAAGAGCACGCAAGTGAGCTCATCAAGAACCAGACCCGCATTCGCGTCTACGTTGGCGACCAGGATCCGCTGCTCAATCCGGTAACGGAGTTTCACAATCTGCTGACGTCGCTCGGGATTGCCCATGAGTTCGCCGTGGTTCCGGGCGCGCACCATCGCTACGACGAGATCATTTCAAAGAAACCCGGCGATCCGTTAGAGTTCTGGAAGGCTGCCTTTACGCAGTGAAGCAGACGCGGCCAAAGTGATACGGTGATCTCATGCGGGTGCTTGTCGTCGAGGATGATCGCGAAGTTGCCGACTACGTTAGGCGCAGCCTCGAAGAGGAAGCCTACACAGTCCAGGTGTGTCACGATGGCTATGCGGCCTTGAAGACCGCCGCAAACGCCGCCTTCGACCTCATCCTGATGGACATTATGCTGCCGCAGATGGATGGCCTTGAGATTACCCGCCGGCTGCGGCGCATGAAGGTCAAGGCCCCGATTCTTCTGCTCACCGCGCGCGACGCTCCCCAGGATGTCGTCTCCGGTCTCGATGCCGGCGCGGACGACTACCTGACCAAGCCGTTTTCGCTCGCCGTGCTGATGGCCCGCATTCGTGCCCGTACCCGGGTCTTCGGCGCCAAGGCGGGTGACATGCTGCGCTACGCCGATCTGACCATGGACGTCGAGCGCCACGAGGTCATGCGCGGGCCTATTCCATTGAAGCTCACCCGCACGGAGTTTCTCCTGCTCGAGTGCCTTTTGCGTGCCAGTGGCAAGGTGGTTCCCCGGGACAGGCTGCTCGATCATGTGTGGCCCGATCGCGAGGTGAGCTTCAACAACCTCGAAGTCTTCATGAGCTTTCTAAGAGACAAGGTGGACCAGCCCGGCATGAAGCGCCTCATTCACACCGAGCGCGGGATTGGATACAGCCTGAAGGACTACTGATGTTCCGCAACCTCTCAATCCGGCTCCGCCTGAGCGGCTGGTACCTGGTCAGCGTGACGCTGATCTACGCGATTATGACCGGCGTTAGCTGGTGGGCCATGCGCGCCAGCCTGTATGGATCGATTGACAACGAGCTCGACCGGCGCAACGTGAACCTGTACAACGGCCTGGCCGCCGACACCGTATCCACGGTTCCGGAAATGAGCAAGGAGTTGGAACATACTGCCAGCAATACCTGGGGCGGCGGCCTCTTTCAGGTCTTCACCGGTGACGGGGCGCTCGTCTTTCAATCGGCGGGATTGGCCCAGCATGGCATCTCCACGCAGGCTCCCCGCGTGCTGCCCGGAGAACGGTGGCGTCGGAATGTCGACAGCCCCACGTGGCCTGCGCGGCTCGGTGCGCAGGTCGTAACCCTTGGTGGGAAGCAGTGGATCTTCGAGCAGGGTGAGCCGCTCGAACTCGCCCAGACTTCGCTGCACAGTTTTGCCAGCCTGCTCCTTCTTTCAGCGCCCCTTCTCATCGGCCTGGGTACGATTGCCAGCTACGGTATCAGCCGCCGCGCGCTCGCCCCTGTGGATTGGATCATTCGCGATGCGCGTTCGATCAACTCCCGCAACCTCTCCGAACGGCTCTCCGTGCCTAAGTCCCACGACGAGTTGCGCAGGCTCACGGAAACGCTCAACTCGATGCTCGACCGCATCGAAAGCTCCATGCGCCAGATTCGCCAGTTCACCGCCGATGCCTCGCATGAGCTGCGTTCACCCATCACGCTGATCCGCGCCGCCGCGGAGTATTCCCTGAACCGGGCGCGTACAAACGAGCAACTCATCGAGGGCATGGGCCGCATCGCTCGCGAGTCGGAGCATACCACCCAACTGATCAACGACTTGCTGCTGCTGGCGCGTGCGGATGCGCAGGTGGATTTGCAGGTGCGGACCGTTACCGATCTCTGCTCAGCGGTAAGCGACGTGCTCGAACGGACCAGTCCAATTGCTCAAAATAAGCAGTTGAAGATGCGTTCTCAAATTCCTGCCGTGCCGCTGCTCGTCGAAAGCGGCCCCGATCTCGTGGAACGCCTGATCTTCATCCTGGTGGATAACGCGCTCAAGTACACCTTGCCCGGAGGCGAAGTCGAAGTCACTGTGGCGGAAGCTCAAGAATCGGCAGTGCTCGAAGTCTCCGACACCGGCGTCGGGATCTCTGCTGAAGATCTGCCCCGCATCTTCGACCGCTTCTGGAGAGCCGACAAGGTGCGGTCTCGAAAGGAGGGCGGCACCGGACTAGGCCTTTCCATCGCGCAAAAGATCGTGGAGCAGTCGGGCGGTACCATCCGTGTCGAAAGCGAAGCGGGGCGTGGCTCGCATTTCTTCGTCACCATGCCCTGCGCCAGGAGAGACAAGCAGGTGGGCTGAGGCCCGCACATCGCTTGATCCCTTGGCGCGGTTGGCTTTGCTGGTGCCTTTCCGCCAATTTTCCGCTCCCGTCGCGCGACCCCTCTGAGACGTTCTACCAGACTCATGCGAAGCGAGTCCTCGTTTCCATGAACCCTAAAGGGGAAATGGCGTTGTACGGGGCCTGCCAGATCTGGACGGCGAGACTCTCTGGGATGCCAACGGTGTTGCGGGTGCGTTAAGCTTGATTCCACAGCACTCTGGACTCACTTAGGCGGTCTGCAGGACTACCAGCTTCACATCGTGCAACCGCACATCGGAGTAGACCTATGAAATCGTTGCGATTGAGACTAGTCATCCCTGGTTTGGTAATCGTTCTGTTGGCTGCCATAGCGCCTGATGCAGCGGCGCAGTTGAAGGCCGGCGCGGCCCGCGTCGATATCACGCCCGCCATCGCCGATCTGCCCGCTCCGTTCACTTCCATCTCTACCAACGTCTATGTCCGCTCTTTGGTGTTGGATGACGCGGGCAAGCGAGTAGTAATCGTCGTCGCTGACCTGCCCACGATTGACCCGCAGATTCTCGACGACCTGTTCAAGCGAATCGCCTCCGCCGCCGCCGTCCCAGCCTCAAACGTGATCATGGCCGTGACGCACACGCACAACGGAGTCAGGCTTGCGAACGACGGATTGGGAGTCATTCTTCCCGGTTCCACCAAGATCACAAAGATGGTCAGCGAGCGAATCGTCGAATCCGTGCAGCAGGCGATCGCCAACCTCCAACCCGCCCGTGCCGGCTTTGCGACGGGCGCATTCCACCTGGCCGCTTCGCGCACGCAGGCTGCAGCTGCGGATCAGGGCCCATCGCCCGAGCCCGCAACCATCGGCGTCTTCAAGGTCGAAAGCGAGAGCGGCGACCTCATCTCGATGATCGTCAGCGGCGGCCCCGAGCCCGTCATGGGCATGAGCATGAACTCGAAGATCAGCGCCGATGTCGCCGGCGTCATGGAGCGCTACATCGAGCAGCGCTTCGCCGATAAGCCCGTCGTAATCTACACCGTTGCCTCGCCGCCGATGCTCGTCGTCAATGGCCGCCAGCGCATTCAGGGTGCCACTCCAGCCGATCCCGCCGCACTCATGTCCGCGGTAGGCACCATCCTCGGCGAAGAGGTTCTCGCCGCCTCAACGCGCATCAAGACCATCCCTGAGTTGCCGCTTTCCGGAGCCGTCCAGATTCTCACTTGCCCCGGCAAGGCCACCTCGCCCCTCAACAACGCCGGCTCCTGCTCCGATCAACCCGGCTCCAAACTCCCTCGCTGCATCTTCACCGATAAGGACACAGGTCCCGTCGACCTTCGCATCGGCCTCATTCGCCTCGGCGATCTCTCTATCGTTACCACAGACGCCAACATCGGCCCGGTGGTCTGGCAAGAAGTGCAGAACCGCGTGCCGTCTCCCGCAAACACCATGCTGTTGGCCTTGACCTACGGGCCAGTGCACTACGTTGTGCCGGACGCCGAGTATCCCACCAACAGCTACCAAGCCACGGCATCGATGGTGAAGCGCGGCTGCGCGGAGAAGGGCTTTGTCGCCGATGTTCTCTCGCTGCTGAAGCCGGAAGCGAAGTAATCCCTGAGCAGTCCGCGGCCAGCATACAGACAGGCCGCGGCCTGCACAGAATCCTCCTCGGGCTATCAAATATCATCATCCTTGTGCATCAAGATGACCAAAAGGAATTACAGGCTATAGTCATGTCGAGTCCAAAGATCTTTATCTTCGCCCCGGTGCACCGCATGGGCGCTTCCTGGAAGGCCTACGATGTTCTGGAGGCGTCAGGCGCGGAAATTCTCTACGGCAGCGCATCGTGGAGTACGCCTCAGGGCAACAACGAAGACGAGATGATCTCCATGGCCAAGGGAGCCGACGCCCTCACCGGCGGCTCCATCAAGAGCAGTCCCATCACCGCCAGGATCATGGACAGCGCCCCCGATCTGCGCATCGTAGCCAAGTGCTCCATCGGCGTCGACGACGTGGACGTCGATGCGGCCACCGAGCGCGGCATCCTCGTCACTCACGGCCCCACCGAATCCAACTGGTCCGGAGTAGCCGAAGGCACCATAGCCATTCTGCTCGCGCTCCTCAAGAAGATCCGCGAGCGCGACGAGAACATCAAGAATGGCGGATGGCGCGACCCTGCGCTCCAGGGCATCTCGCTCGGCCGCCACCAGGACGGCTACGCCGGCATCACCATCGGCATCGTCGGCCTGGGCAGAATTGGCCGCCGCTTCGCCGATCTGCTCGCCCCGTGGCGCATCCGACTCCTCGCCTGCGACCCCTACGTCGAAGAGTCGGAGTTCATCCGCGTCAACGCCGAGCGCGTCGATCTCGATACCCTGCTGCGCGAGTCCGACGTCGTCAGCCTCCACGTCGTCCTCAACAAGGAGACCCATCATCTCATCTCCGCCGGTACACTCGCGCGCATGAAGCCCACCGCGATTCTCATCAACACGGCGCGCGGCGGAGTCGTCGATACCGGCGCGATCGTGGCGGCACTCGAAAGCGGGCAGATCGCCGCCGCCGGCCTCGACGTCTGCGAGCAGGAGCCCCTGCACGCCGATTCGCCGCTCCTCAAGCTCGGACACAAGGTGCTCTTGTCGCCTCACATGGCCTCTTCGAATCTCGACGGCGGCCTCAAGCAAGGCATCCTCTGGGCCAACCGCGCGGTGCTCGAGGCCCTGGCGGGCAAGGTGCCCGAGCACGTTTACAACAAGGAAGTCATCCCCGCATGGCTGAAGCGCTTTGGCGGGCGAGCAATTCTTTAGAAGTACAAGCAGATCAAGATTCGATCGGAGCGAAGGGACCGTATGACCGAAGTCCGTGTTCAACCGCAGGGCGCAGATGATACCGCGCCAAGACCCGCAGCCGACCGCAGAATGACCTACACGGAATTCCTCGATAATTCCCCGATGTCGCCCTTTCTCTGGTTCCTGCTCATCGGCTGCATCGTGGCCCAGATCCTTGACGGCTTCAACTTTCAGAGCACCTCGTTCGTGCTGCCCCTGGTGATCAAGGAGTTCAACATCAACCAGACCCAGGCCGGCGCGCTGGGGACCTTTACCAACCTCGGCCTCATGTTTGGCGCGCTCACCGCCGGCCCCATCTCCGACCGTATCGGCCGCAGGCCCATGTTCCAGGTGGTCCTGTTCTCGTATGCCTTTGGCACCTTTCTCAGCGCGATCTCGCCCAGTTACGGCTTTCTGTTGGCGGCGCGCTTTGTCACCGGCCTCGGCATCGGCGGCGAGTTCCCTGTAGTTGCCACCATGCTCGCCGAGTTTGCGCCAAAGAATCTGCGCCATGTCTTTGTCGGCATGTTCACCATCGGCTACTCGCTGGGCTGGTTCGTGTGCGCGGCGGCGGCCAATCTGGTGGTGCAGCCCTTCGGCTGGCGCGCGCTTTACCTGCTCGGCGTTGCGCCGGCGCTGCTCATCTTTTATGTTCGCGCGTTTATTCCCGAGTCCGTGCGCTTCCTCCTCGATAAGGGCCGCGTAGAGGAGGCAGGCGAAGTAGTACGGAAGGTCGCACGCCGAAACGGCATCACGAACATAGACCTGGTCCCCCCACCTGCCTCGCAGAGGAAGGCCAGCCTCGGTCTCAAGAAGCAGTACTCCATGCTCAGTGTCGTTGCGGTGCCGCTGATCGTGCTGGCCTTCTTTCACATGTCGAACAACGTCCAGGTAGTCGGCTTCCAAACCTGGCTGCCTTCGATCTTTGTCAAGGCCGGCTTTACGCTCACCAAGAGCTTCAAGTTCACCATGATCGTGCTCGCGGTTACGCCCATCGGCCAGCTCTTCGCCATCTGGCTGCAAGACAAGATGCCCCGCAAGTGGGCCATGATGCTGCTGTCGGCCATCAGCGCGCTGTGTTTCGTCGGCTCGGGTCTGGGCTTCGAGTTTAAGTATCCCATCGCCGTCATCATCGCCTGCTACGTCGGCTACCAGTTCTTCTCCGGCGGCGTCTCGCCCATCCTCTCCACTCTCGCCACCGAGATCTTCCCAACCCGCGTGCGCTCCCTTGCCTACGGCATTCTCTCAGCATGCGCGCGCGTTGGCTCGGCCACCGGCCCGCTGATTCTCGGCTTCTTCCTCACACTGGGAACCCAGATTCACCAGATCATCTACTACTTCGCGCTGCCGCTGGTCACCGCGGCCATCGTAGTCGTCATCTTCATCAAGACCGACGCGCGAGACAAGGGCCTGGAGGAAGTTGTCGAAGTCTAGCCCTCTTAGCTCCGTAAATACGAAACGGCCGACTCAATAGAGCCGGCCGTTTACCTTTCTGGGGCTTCTGAAAATCTCCGCTACTCCCCGTACGGTACCCAGATGTTCTTCACCTGCGTCGCATGTTGCAGGAACCACCGGCCCTCGGCCTGCGCCGGGTTGAACCAGTCGTACGCGTGCCCGTCGTTGGTCCACACCTGCTTCATGTTTCCGATCGAAGCGTTGCGCGCGAACTCTGCCTCCTCGTCCGAGCGGAAGCACCAGATTGCGTCGATCCCGTCGTGCTCGGCCAGCGTCTTCAACAACTCCATGGGCCGCCCGGCAACAAGATTCACTACGCCCGCGGGCACATCGCTCGTGTCCAGAAGCTGATACACGTCGCCGATCACCAGCGGATACTTCTCCGACGGCACCGCCACCACGCTGTTGCCCACCGCAATCAACGGCAGCACCAGCGAAAGCAGCCCCAGCAGCGGCGCATCGCTCGGTGCAAGAACTCCGATCGCGCCCACCGGCTCCGGCATCGCAATCGTGATGTTCCGCCCCGGAGGATGATGCACCACGCCCTCGTACTTATCGGCCCACGCCGCATAGGTGAACGCACGGCGAATGGAAAGATCGACCTCCTGCGCCGCCTGCTCGGCTCCCACCGCCCGCGCCAGCCGGGCCGCAATCTCGTCGCGCCGCTGGATCATGTTTTCCGCAAAGTAGTAGAGCACCTGCGCGCGATTGTGTGCCGAACTCCGCGCCCAGCCCGTCGCGGCCCGCGCCGCCTCCACCGCGTTGCGAATGTCCTTGCGGTTGCCCAGCGGCGACTCGCCCAGCAGCTCGCCCTCGCGCCCGTACACCGGCACCGAGTAACCGGAGTCCGGCCTTGCCTGCTTGCCACCGATATACAACTTCACCGTCCGGTCGATTGCTCCGCCCGCCGGCGTGAATCCCTCTTCTTCATTCGGCGCATCGATCACAGCGGCCTTCGCCGCGGCCGCCGGCAGCCCTGAGAGCCACTTCGGCTTCAGGTACTCCAGCATTCCCTCGCGACCGCCCTCGCGTCCATACCCTGACTCGCGATAGCCGCCAAATCCGCAGGCCGCATCGAACTGGTTGGTCGAGTTCACCCACACCACTCCGGCCTTCACCTGCGCGGCCACATCCAGCGCCACGTTAATGTTCTCGCTCCAGATGCTGGCCGATAGGCCATAGACGGTGTTGTTCACCAGTTCCACAGCCTCACCCGGTGTGCGGAAGGTCATCCCCACAAGCACCGGCCCAAAGATCTCCTGCTGTACGACAGTCGAGGTGGGATGCACGCTGGTGAGTAGCGTCGGCGGATAGAAGCAGCCCTTCTCCGGCATCGCATTCTTCGGCTGCCAGCACTCCGCACCTTCGGCCTTGCCGGTCTCAACCATGCCGCGAATCGTATCGAGCTGCACCTGCGAGACGATCGCGCCAATGTCGATGGACTTATCGAGCGGCGGACCCACGCGCAGAGTCTCCATGCGCGCGCGCAGCTTGGCGTAAAGCGTCTCGGCCACGCGCTCCTGCACCAGCAGCCGCGAGCCAGCGCAGCACACCTGCCCCTGGTTGAACCAGATTGCATCCACAACGCCTTCGACAGCCGAGTCCAGATCCGCGTCGTCAAAAACGATAAACGGGCTCTTGCCGCCCAGTTCCAGTGACAGTTTCTTAGCCGAGTTCGCCGTGGCCTTGCGAATCACGCGCCCAATCTCAGTCGAACCGGTAAAAGCAACCTTGTCCACATCCGGGTGTTCGCAAAGCGCCTGTCCGTTCTTCGCGTCGCACGTAAGCACATTGAGAACGCCCGGCGGCAGCCCCACCTCCATCGCCAGTTCCGCGAATGCCAACGCGGTGAGCGGCGTGTACTTGGCCGGCTTGATCACCACCGTGTTGCCCGCGGCCAGCGCCGGAGCTACCTTCCACGCAAACATCAGCAGTGGAAAATTCCACGGAATCACCTGCCCCACAACACCGCAGGCCGTGTAGTTCGGAAACTCCTCGTCGAGCAACTGCGCCCAACCCGCGTGGTGATAAAAATGCCGCGCTACAAGAGGAATATCGATATCGCGGCTCTCGCGAATCGGTTTGCCGTTGTCCATCGTCTCCAGAACCGCCAGCCGGCGCGCATGCTTCTGCACCTGCCGTGCGAGAGCGTATAAATATCGCGCCCGCTCGTGGCCACTCAGCGCCGCCCACGCAGGCTGAGCCTTGCGCGCCGCTGCAACCGCCGCGTCCACGTCTTCCTTGTTGCCCAGCGCCACCTCGGCCAGCAGATCGCCCGTCGCCGGATCGCGCGTGGTCTGGTACATGCCGCTCGCCGGCTTCACCCACTCGCCGCCAATGAACTCCTGGAACTGCCGGTGATGCCGATCCAGCCACTGATTCACCTCTTTGGGATCCTCGGGCGCAGTGCCGTACTCCATGGTGTAGAACTTTTCCGCTATGCCGCTCAACGCTGGTTCCTCCTGTCGCTGAACCCGTTTTACTTCATCTCATTCATTTCAACTCTGCGCAAACTGGCGCCACAATCTTCTTGAGAGCCCATGAATAATTGCACCCATCTTCGGTAAGTAGGCAACCCTCCACGTGATCGCGCCATGATTCCTGAAGAGCGATTCCTACGAACATGGTTCGTTCCCGCTTGCTCTTTGGATCGAGAAAAACCGTGACCGAATACCTCGGAAGCTCCTTGCCCGCCTCCTTTGAGATCAACTCGGAGAAGGCAGCATTCGAGGCCAACTCCTGTGGTGCATGAACTTCGAAGACCTTCAACCCAGCCCAATCATCGATGGTTCGTTTTTCCACCGCTGCCGTGCATGTCAGCCGGACATCCCAGCTCGAAGATCGCAGCCGTCTAAGCCGAAACTGTCCGGAGTTGGTTCTCAGTTGATCGACTATCCTCGCGATTTCGTCCTCTACGTTCTTTTGTCTCAGCTCACTTAGATTGATCCCGATTTGATTGCTGCCGCCCGACGAAGGCGTTTCTTGTGCAAAACACGGAGGCAGGGCACATGCAAGGAAAAGAAACCCGAGATAGGTTGATCGCTTCATTGTTGTTCATGCAATCGGATGCCGATACGTCGCCGAGTACCGCCCCGTCAGATGATGCTCCAACTGCCGCTCTATATCGCCGAGCAGCCCGCTCGCGCCAATCCTAAAAAGCGACGGCTCCAACCACGGCCTGCCCAGCTCGTCCTTCATCATCGCCAGCCAGTCGGTCGATTGCTTTGCTGTGCGAATGCCGCCCGCCGGCTTGAAGCCTACCGCCATCCCGGTCCGTTCCGCGTACTCGCGGATGCAGCGCACCATGGTGATCGACACCGGCAGCGTGGCGTTCACCGCTTCCTTGCCCGTCGAAGTCTTGATAAAGTCCGCCCCGGCCATCATCGCCACCCAGCTTGCCCGAGCCACGTTGCGCAGGGTCACCAGGTCGCCGGTGCCCAGAATCGCCTTCAGGTGCGCCTGCCCGCAGGCCTGCTTGAAGGCCGCAATCTCGTCGTAGAGCGCCTGCCAGTCGCCGTTGAAGACATACGCGCGGGTGATGACAATATCGATCTCGCTCGCTCCCGCCTCCACGCTGCGATGCACCTCGGCTACGCGCTCGGCCAGTGGCGAAAGCCCCGCCGGAAACCCCGCCGAAACTGCCGCCACCGGAATCCCCGAGCCCTCAAGCGCCTTAACTGCCGTCTCAACAAATGCGTGGTAAACGCAGACCGCGCCCGTGGTCAGATGCAGATCTTCGATCCCCAGGCCCTCCACAATGTGCCGCTCCAGAGGATTGCGCGCCTTGGCGCACAGCCGCCGCACGCGATCAGCTGAGTCGTCACCGCTCAGCGTCGTCAGGTCCATGCAGGCCAGCGCCCGCAGCAGCCACGCCGCCTGCGTGTCTTTTTTCACGCTGCGCCGCGTCACAAGCGTCGCCGCGCGCCGCTCCACCGCGCTGGTATTCACGCGCACCTGGTCGATCCAATCCAGGTTCAGCGCCATTCCACGGTTGGGCTCAAGCGTGCGCCCGTTCAGCACTGCGGGAATCGTCTGCACCAGGTGCAACGCGTTATTCGATGGATTTACATGTTGTAGAGCCATATCGCTCGTCTCCACGAGGGGGAACTTGCACTCGTCTACTGGAAAAAGACCGGCTCCCCCGCCGGCTGCGGAGGAGCCGTCTTGAAAATCATCCGGAAGTGAAGGATAAATCCCGCCGCTCGGCAAATCAAACGCTTTGCTGTGGCTCCCGCATATCCGCCCAGCCCTCAGCGCGCCAACGCCGCGGGATTCTCCGCCGCCATCCGATGCACTTCCGCCACACTAAAGCCCGCATCGAGCAGCTTCTGGGCGAACATGGCAAAGCCTTCGGCGACACCGGGATTGACCGGCTGGCCCAGATCGGTTGAGATCAGCGTCCGCTCGCACCCCGCCGCGCGAATGCCCGCAAAGGCATCTTCCCAGGTCGCTTTTCCGGTATAAGTCGTCGTAAAGCAGTGCTCGATCACCGCGCCCATCCCGGCGAGTTCGCGCTGCTCGGCGGGCGTCAGGCTCTGCGAAGGAAACTCCGCGTGCGTCACAATCACCCGCTTCACGCCCAGCTCGCGCGCCGTGCGCACCAGCGCAAAGATCTCCTTCCGCCCCAGGTGCCCGGTGGCTAGAATCATGTCGTGCCGCGCGATAATCTCCACGCACTGCAATGCCGCCTTCGTCAGCCTGCCATCATCGCCCAGAACGGAGATGGGCGGCGGCGAGATGCCGAGCGCGGCCAGATCCCGCTGAATCCCCGCCCAGAACGGCAGCTTCTTCGTGTCCTGCGATCGCCCTGCCGTCTCGTTGGCCGCATCCACGGTCGGCATCCACACCAGCCGGCAACCACCGCGCCCGGCAACCTCAAGCGCCACCGGATTGAGACCGCCAACGCTGTGGTTCAGCGTAATCGTTCCCAGAACGTCCACCCCGGGAACCGCCTTTGCCACCGTCGCCGCGCGCTCCTGCGTGGGAACGTAGTGCGACTTGAGCGCGTATCCGCGCAGCCCGTGTGCCGCAAACTCCCGCGCCAGCCCAACATCGTCGATCCTCCGCGGAACCACATCCGGCGCGGCGTGAACATGCAGATCGTAACCACCCTCAATCGCCTTCCACGCCTGCTCGGTAACCACAATCTCTGCCACTGAACTCATATCGCTTTCTCCACCAGACTCTTGCTGCGCAATCCGAACACCGCCACAATCAGCGCCACCATCACCCACAGCGCGGCGATGTAGGCGAACACACTCTTATATCCATAGTGCGTGTAAAGAAACGCGATCACCAGCGGCCCGAAGATATTGGCCAGCCGCCCCGCGCCGTACGCAACTCCCGTGCCCGAATTGCGGATCCCCGACGGAAACGACTCCGCCGTGTACGCATACGTCAGCGGCATCGAGGTATGCAGAAACATCTCCACCAGGAACCCGAAGAACACGATGAACCCGATGCGGAAGGTCGCTCCGTAGAAGACGCCGCAGATCGCAATCAGCAGCGCAACCACGGCGATGCTCCACTTGCGGTCCCAGCGATCGGAGAATAGTCCAGCCAGCGCCGCGCCCGGCATCGCAGCCACCGTCATCGCTGTCGTCCAACTGAGCGAGTGCACCAGAGAGAACCCGTGCGCCACCAGCAGCGTCGGCACCCACGACGTAAATCCAAAGAAGCCCAGCGTGAGGCAGACCCACGTACACACCAGCGTCGCCGTGCGCGGCAAGCAGGCGCTGCCAAAGAGGTCAGTGAACTGGCCCCGGCCCGGCGTTGCCACAACCTCCAGGGCCTCAATCGGCGGCAGCTCGCCCACCTCGGCGCGAACGCGCGCTTCGATTCGATCGAGAACCGCATCCGCCTCGGCGAGCCGTCCATGATTCTCATACCAGCGCGGCGACTCCTCGATGAAGCCGGAGATAAGCGGGAACAGCAGTCCCAGCGCGCCCCACACAAAGATCAGCCGCCATCCCCACGCGCCCAGCGGAACCACCAGCCGCGCCACCATCGCCGTGCACGGCACCCCGGCCAGTCCAAACGTCATCACCCAGCCCTGAAAGCTGCCGCGCTTCTTCGCCGGGTAGAGTTCGCTGATGTACGCAATGCCCACCACCGTCATCGCCGAGATGCCCACGCCGGTAAGCAGCCGCGTAACCAGCAAACTCGCCGTATCCCAGGCAAAGGCATTCAGCAGCGAGCAGCTTGCGAAAAAGATCGTCGTGCCCAGGAGCGCGCGCTTGCGTCCGATGCGGTCTGAGATCACCCCGCCCAGCACCGAGCCCACAAGCATCCCCGCAAACGTGGCGGAGTTGAACAGCGCAATCGTCGATACCGGGATGTTCCAGTACCGCATGATCGCCGGCGATGCAAAGGCCAGCGTATTGATGTCGCCCTGGTCGAAGAAGAATACAAAGGCCAGCACCCACATCATGCGGCGATAAAAGCCTGAAACCGGCAGCCGGTTGATGCGCGCGGCCACTGGCACACGGGTCCCCATCGCTTGTGTCGAACCAGCCTCAAGGCTCATGCTTTTCGCTCCGTCCCCTGGCCCACCGAACCGACCGGAAAGCTGCTCCAGAAGGCTTCGCTCCATTGTAACGGGGCTCTTGTGGGCCCTCCTGGCGCTGGCTGACTCAAGTTCCCTGTGCTGTAAACGCCGAGTGCACGTTGGTTACTTGACACTCGGGCAGAAAGCTCCTATAACGGTGCGAAATCCCGCTTTCATATTACGGACACCCGCTATTGCTCCGCTTCCGCGGTGGCGGGAAGAGGAGCTGGTACCGGCCACCTGATTTCTCGACCTCCTCCAGACAATCCGAATACATAAGCGGAGAGGTGCCGTCCATGCACGAGCCCGTGTGTTTTGTTCACTCCTCCGTCCCGTCGAAATCCAGCCTCCGCGCGTCTTTCTGCTTTGCCCGGAGGCTTCGCACCCTGTGGCTCCTGCTAGCCATGCTGGCGCTGGCCAGCGTCGCCCAGGCCAAGCCGGGCCACAGCCTGGTTGTGAACACACTCTCTGACACTTCCCTGCCTGGCGACTCCTGCATTGGCTCGCTGCGCTGCACGCTGAGGGAGGCCATCAACCAGGGCAATGTTGATGCGGCCCTCAATCCGGCATTCCCTGACCTGATCATCTTTCAGCAGAACCTGGTGGGTACCATCCTGCTTCAGGGGTCGCTCACCATCAACCAGAGCATGACGATCCAGGGGCCCGGCGCTTATCTGCTCACGGTTTCAAACCAGAACAACTCTGCTTATCCTGGTTCCGTCTTCTTTCTACAGTCCGCGGGCGCAACCGTGAACATCTCAGGCCTCACCATCACCGGCGGAAATGCCGACTACGGTGGAGCATTCCAGATGGCCAGCACTTACCTGACCGTCGTCAACTGCAACATCACTAACAACTACGCTTATGACGGCGGCGGAATCTTTGCGAGCTTCGGTTCGTTAACCATCGTTGGAACCACCATCTCTGGCAATGCCGCTTATTCCTCGTTTCCGACCGACACCATCACCAATAACGCCGGCGCAATTGAGAGCTGGTACGAGCCAACCACGATCGTCAACAGTACGATCGCAGGCAACACCGCCGAGGGCGCTGGCGGAGCCATTTACATGCTGGGCGGGGCTGGAACCACGCTCACGCTCATCAACAGCACCATGACCAGAAATTCGGCCGGCGTCAGTGGCGGCGGCATTGAAATCAATGCCCTAGGCCTTCCGCTTCCAGTCACCATCAACAACAGCATCGTCAGCGGCAACACCACAGGCGGCGTCGCCAACTCCAGCGACTGCGACCTGTGCGGCACCCAGCCCGCGAACAACCTGATCGGCGGTCCTCCGCCCTCGCTCGGTCCCCTCCAGTGGAACGGAGGCTTTCTTGAGACCGTGATGCCGCTGCCCGGCAGCACCGCCCTTTGCGGCGGGCTGGGTTCCGCGGCGCTCGACCAGAACAGCAACCCGCTTGCCAGCGACGAGCGCGGCTTCCTGCTTTCCACCGCCGGTTGCGGCAGCGGCAAGGTCGATCTCGGCGCTGTCCAGACGCACTACCTCACCGTTACCAGTCTGAGCGGCGGCACACACACCACGCCCAACTGCACCAGCGGCACGGGAACCACGTGTTCGCTGGCCGACGCCATCGGCGCCTCAAACAGTTACGGCAGCGGCGACATCGTGTTTACCCCGTCGCTCTTCCCCGCTCATACGCCAAAGACCATATCGCTGACCGCCGCGCTGCCCGTGCTCGGCGCTGCCACGACAGTCGATATTGCCGGGCCGGGCGAGAACGCGCTGACCATCTCCGGCGCAAACACCTTCGGGCCCATCTTCGCCTTCGACACAGGAAACATCGGCAACCTTTTGGGACTGACCATCGCTAACGGCCTCTTCTCCGGGTCTTCCTACTTCCCGTCCGATGCAACAAGCAGCGGTGGCGCAGGCATCTATAACCTCGGCACCCTTACCGTCTCCAACAGCGCTGTCTCCAACAACTCGGCGGCCGGCGCCTACTACGCCGGCGGCGGCATCCTCAACGATGTAAACGAGTCGGTCCTGCCGGTTGTTCTCGCCTCCATGCTGCTCAACAACGTAACTGTCAGCGGCAACAGCGACGGCGGCCCGAACGGTTTTGGCGGTTTCAACGGCTTCGGCGGCGGAATCTACAACGATGGCAATCTGGTCCTGGCCAATTCCACCGTCTCCGGAAACAGCGTGCCCGACACGGCGCTGGGCGGAGGCGGCATCTTCGTGGATGGCCTGGGCGCCGTGGCGATGACCAACAGCACCGTCACCGGAAACACGGCCAGCGACGGCGCAGGCATCATGAGCTACTCCAACCTCGCCGTCTACGACAGCACCGTCTCCGGAAACACCGCCTACAACGACGACGGCGGCGACGGCGGCGGCGGTATCGACAGCCGCATCAGCGGCACCGGCGATCTTGGCGCAACCTGGAACGTCCTCGCCAACAGCATCGTCGCCGGAAACACCAATAACGGCTCGCCCGACTGCGTGAACTGTGCCTCCGGGTCCGCCTACAACACCATCGATAGCGTCTCGATGACCACCGGCAATCCGCAACTGGCTCCGCTGGCGCTGAACGGCACAGGCGCGCTCGTTCAGACCATGCTGCCCATGCCCGGCAGCCCCGCCATTGAGGCCGGCAGTCTCGCCAGCCTGCCCTGGGGCGTCACTACAGACGAGCGTGGTTTCCCCCGGCTCTCCGGCGCGTTCCTCGATCTGGGTGCGGCACAGACCGGCTACTCCGGCCTTCAGTTCGTTCAGCAGCCCACCGATACGGTAATTAACCAGAACATCTCGCCCGCGCCAACCGTCGAGCTGCTTGAGACCAATCCCAACCTTCCCGGCCCGAACAACATCGACGGCGTCAACGGAATTCCCATCACGCTCGCCTTCAGTGGAACCGGCTCAATCGTTACTCCGGCCAACCTGACCGCAACCTCCACGGGCGGCGTAGCGACGTACAGCGGCCTGGCTGTAAACGCCGTCGGCACCGGCGACACGCTGTCAGCCAGCGTCACCGTTACGCCCGCCGGAGCCGCGACTACCATCACCCTGTCCACGGTAAGTTCTGCCTTCAAGATCAAGCCGCTTGTCTCGGTCTCTCAGCTCGCCTTTCTCTCCCCTCCACCCACACCGGTCACTGCGGGCGGCAACGCCGGCACGTCCGTACAGGTGGAAGAGCAGGATTCGACCGGCACGCTGACCTCATCGGCTACCGACACCATCACTCTCACCGTTACAGGCCCGGGAAGCTACTCCGCGACCTACACGGTTGCTGCCGTAAGCGGGGTCGCTACCTTCAACCTCTCGGCAGTGCAACTAACCCTGGCTGGAAACTACACCTACACCGCAACGCTTTCGGGCGTCACCCCGGCGGCCGCCGCCGAAGTCGTAGTCGCCGCTGCCGCCAACTCCGTCTCCGTCAAATCAGGTTCCGCGCAGAGCACGCCCATCGGCACTGCCTTTGCCAACCCGCTCGCGGTCACGGTTACCGACCTCTACGGCAACCCCGTCTCCGGGGCTTCGGTTGCTTATCACGCTCCTGGCACTGGCGCTTCAGCCACCTTCACCGGCTCACCGGCCACTACGGCCGCCAATGGAACCGCCGGTGTAACGGCCACGGCCAACGGCATCGCCAGCGCCACGGCCTACACGGTCACGGCCAGCGTAACCGGCGTAGGAACCCCGGCCAGCTTCTCGCTTACCAATACGCAGGCGGCTACAAGCCTCACGGTTGGGCCCTCGGCGACAGCCCTGAACTACGGCCAGCCGGTTACGGTCAGTGCGGCCATCACGCCTGCCTCGGTGCTGGGCAGCGTACCGGGCGGCACCGTCACCTTCTATGACGGAGCTGCCACCCTCACCCCGGCCAGCACCGTTTCCGGCGCAGCCGCCAGCTACGTCGTGAGCCTGCCCTCGGTGGGCACGCATAACTACGCCGCACAGTACTCCGGTGACTCCAACTTCCTCGCCAGTTCGAAGACCTCCGCCGCATCCGCGCTGGTGGTCAGCAAGGCCTCCACAACCACAACGGTCAAGTCCAGCAACGCCTCCATCACGCCGGGCCAGAGCGTCACCTTCACCGCCACCATCACGCCGCAGTACGCAGGCGCGCCAACCGGCAACGTCACCTTCTACGACGGCGGCACGGCTCTGGGCAATGGGACCGTGAGCGGCACCGCGGCAACGTTCACCACCAGCGCGCTCACTCCGGGGCTCACGCACTCCATCTACGCCACCTATAACGGCGACGGCAACTTCACCCCCAGCACCTCGTCGACGATCAACGAGACCGTTGCGCCACTCGACTTCACGCTCGCCAACGGCGCTGACGTCACGCAGAGCGTGCCGCCGGGCAGCACGGCTAGCTTCCCGTTCGCGCTGGCACCGGTTTATGGCAGCTACGCCGGCACGGTCAGCTTCACTTCTACCGGCGCGCCAACCGGGGCAACCGTTACCTTCTCGCCCGCCACGGTGCCCGCCACCGGCGGCGCGCAAACCATCACGATGAATGTTCAGACCCTGCCCGCCACATCCATGCTTCGCGTTCCCCGGCGCGGGCTTGGGTCGCTGGCTCTTGGCCTGCTTGCCTGGTTTGGTCTGCGGCGCGTACGAAGACGCGGACGGGCCCTGCTGTGGACGCTGGTCCTGCTGGCCGGTGGCGCGGCAGCGTCGCTCATTAGCGGCTGCGGCGGAGGCGGCATCAACGGCTTCTTCGCGCAACAACCGCAGAACTACGCCATTACCATGACCGCAACCTCGGGCGGAATTCAGCACTCCGCCTCCGTCACGCTCAACGTTCAGTAACCGGAAAGGAGACACGCGATGCCTAAAACAATCAGCACCATGCTCCTTCTGGGAGCGATGACCGTTGCAGTAGCAGCAGCACAGAAACCAAAGCAGGCGACGCCCGACGGCCGGCTTGAGCTTTCTTTCACCTACGACGCCACGCTGGCCGACGCCATCACCAAGCAGTCCTTCTGGATGCAGGGCGGCAGCGTCGAGTTGCACGGGCAGTTCTACAAAGGCTGGGGAGTGGTGGCCGACATCACCGGCCTGCACACCGGAAACATGCACTCCTCCGGTGTGCCGCTGAGCCTGGTGACGGCCACCTTCGGCGCGCGCTACACATGGCAGCAGCCCGGCCGCCGCTACGCGCTCTTCGGCCAGTTGCTCGGCGGCGAGGCCTTTGGCTTCGACAGCATCTTTCCCGCAGCGGGCGGCGCGCTTGAGAACGCGAAGAGCCTGGCGGCGCAGGCCGGCGGCGGCATGAACATCGACGTCAGCCCGCACCTGGCCCTGCGCGCCTTTGAGGCCGACTGGCTGCGCACACAGATGCCCAACACCACGACGAACGTGCAGAACAGCATCAAGATGGGCGCGGGTGTGATCTTCCGCTTCCACTAGGCGAGGGGCGCAAACTGCTCAGTGGGGCTTGCCCGGCAGCACAAAGTGGGCCTCGCAGCGCGGCTCGTAGAAATCCCCTGCCGCAATGATCGGGCTGTCCCACGGCGCGGGCTTTCCGTCCACCAGACGCTGCGGATAGAGCGCCTTGGCCCCGCAACTGCAATACGCCACCAGCTCCGTAATGTTGCCCGCGTAGGTCCGCACCAGCCAGGAGAGATTCAGCATCTCCCCAAACGGCATGCCGCGAAAGTCCAGCTCCAGGCCCGACACCATCACGTCGTGCCCATCGTCGAGCATCCGCTTGGTGAACAGAAACAAGTCCTTCACGAACTGGCCCTCGTCGATTGCCACACACTCGATCCGCTTGCCGATCTGCTGTTCTGTGCTCTTGAGAATGGCCAGCGCCGACCATGGATCGCCCGAGGGAAACTCCACCGCCTGCATCTTTCCGGTGCCTTTGCGATTGCGGCTCTCTACCCATCCGGCGGCGGCCTTGGTGTCAGCGCTCGGCTTCAGCAGCAGTACATATTGATTCGCGTACTCCCGCCGAATCTCGATCCGCCGCAGCAGCTCCGCGGTCTTGTTCGAGCGCATGGGGCCGACGATCATCTCCAGCTTGCCAGCCACAGTTTCAACCGGGGAGCTTCTCGCCAGAAACAACCCCGCCTCCAGATGGGAATCAGATTATCACCGCGCGCCGCGAGGCGCTTACTCCGCGCGCATGTACTTGGCCTCGATGGCCAGCACCTTCTTGTACCGGCGCACAAAGCGTTCACCCTCGATCTCAAACTTTGCGGCGGCAAACGCCCGTACGCACTCAAACGCCAGCTCGGGCCCAATGATCCGCGCCCCCATCACCAGCACGTTCATGTCGTCGTGCTCCACGCCCTGGTGGGCGGAGTAGGTGTCGTGGCACATGCCCGCGCGTATGCCGGGAATCTTGTTCGCCGCCACGCAGACGCCCACGCCCGAACCGCAGATCAGAATCCCGCGCGGCGCATCGCCACGCTTGATCGCGAGGCCCACCTTCTCCGCGTAGTCCGGATAGTCCGAGGCCTCGGTGTTGTACGCGCCCAGGTCCACAACCTCGTGGCCCTCTGTGGCGAGCATGGCGCGCACCTGCTCCTTGAGCGGAAATCCGGCGTGATCCGAGCCGATGACCAGCTTCATTACTTGCCTCCGGCCAGCAGTTTCTTCGCCACCGCGGCCACGTTGTCGCCCGTAAAGCCGAACTTCTCATGCAGCACCGCGATCGGCGCTGAGGCCCCAAAGCGGTCCATTCCGATCACCGCACCGTTCGATCCGACGTACTTCCACCAGCCCATCGTCGAGCCGGCCTCAATCGAAACCTTCGCCACTCCGGCCGGCAGCACGCTCGCTTTGTACTCCGCAGGCTGCTCGTCGAAGATCGCCTGGCTCGGCATGGAAACTACCCGCGCCGCGATGCCCTCGCCGGCAAGCTTCTTTGCGCCCTCAAGTGCCGTCCATACTTCGGAGCCGGTCGCAATCAAAATCACCTTCGCGTCCTTCGCATCTTCCAGAACGTACGCCCCGCGCCGCACGCCGGCCGCAACGTCCACCTTCGCCGTATCGATGACCGGCAGGTCCTGCCGGCTCAGAGCCATAAAGCTCGGCCCCTTGCGCTCCAGCGCCAACTGCCACACCGCCGCCGTCTCGTTCGCATCCGCGGGCCGGAAGTCCGTAAACCCGGGCAGCGAGCGCAGCATCGTCAACTGCTCAATCGGCTGGTGGGTCGGTCCATCCTCGCCCAGCCCGATCGAATCGTGCGTGTAGATGAACAGCGAGTGGACCTTCATCAGCGCCGCCAGCCGCATCGCAGGCTTGGCGTAGTCCGCGAAGCAGAAGAATGTGGAGCCAAACGGAATCAGCCCGCCGTGCGCAGCGATTCCATTTACCGCCGCGGCCATCCCGAACTCGCGCACGCCAAAGAACACGTTGCGCCCCAGCGAGTTCTCATGGAAGTTCGCGCCCGGCTTGAAGATCGTCTTGGTTGAAGCCGTCAGATCGGCCGCGCCGCCAAACAGCTCCGGAACCTGATCGGCAATCGCGTTCAGAATCACGCCGCCCGCGTTGCGCGTCGCCACGGGCTTGCCCGCCGGGAACGACGGAATCGCCTTCTCCCAGCCTGCCTTCAGTTCGCCCTTCAGCGTGCGCTCAAACTCGGCAGCCATCTGCGGATGCTCGCTCCGGTAGTTTTCAAACACGCTCTTCCACTCGGCCTCGGCCTTCGCGCCGCGCTCCGTGGCCACGCGCCAGTTCTTCCGCGCCGCATCGGGAACGTAGAAGCTCTCCTCCTCAGGGAAGCCAAAGAACTTCTTCGTCGCCTTCAGGGCATCCCCGCCCAGCGGCTCGCCGTGCACCTTGCTCGTGCCGGCCTTGGGGCTGCCGTAGCCGATCACCGTGCGCACCGCGATCAGCGAGGGGCGGGAGGTCTCCGCCTTGGCTTCCTCGATGGCCTCTTCGAGCGCCTCCAGATCGTTCCCGTCGGCAACCTGCTGCACGTGCCAGTGGTAGGCCTCAAACCGCTTCTCCACGTCGTCTGTGTAGCTCAGCGAGGTGGGCCCGTCCAGCGAGATCAAATTATCGTCGTAGAGCACGATCAACTTGCCCAGCCCCAGCGTTCCAGCCAGTGCCGCCGCCTCGTGGCTCACGCCTTCCATCAGGTCGCCGTCGCCGCACAGCGTGTACGTATAGTGATCCACCACATCGAAGCCGGGCTTGTTGTACACGGCCGACAGATGCTTCTCTGCCATCGCCAGGCCCACAGCCATTGCGAAGCCCTGGCCCAGCGGTCCGGTCGTCACCTCAACGCCCTCGGTATCCACCGACTCCGGATGCCCCGGCGTCTTCGACTCCCACTGCCGGAAGCTCTTCAGATCGTCCATCGTGAGCTGATAGCCCGAAAGGTAGAGCGACCCATATAGCAGCGCGGACGCGTGCCCGTTCGACAGCACAAACCGGTCGCGGTCCGCCCACTTCGCGTTCGCCGGGTTGTGCTTCATCAGCTTCTGGTAGAGCAGATATGCGATCGGCGCACAGCCCAGCGGCGCTCCCGGATGCCCGCTGTGCGCCTTCTCCACCGTGTCGGCGGCCAGCAGGCGCAGCGTGTTGATGGAAAGCTGATCGAGGGAGTCTCTGTCGGATGTCGTGGTCATAATGGCTTGGGTTCGTCCTTTCGTTCGAGGCACAATCGGGGCGGCGTATCAGCGGACCTCTATGGCAGCGCCTGGATCAGGCAAGACCTGCCAATAACGCTTTTGAAATCAATGTGCTCTCGCCCTGTAGACTGCCGCGCCGCCTTCCCGGCGGCTTTGCCTCGCGCGCCCCTACATTGTATCGCTTTCCGGCATCGGCCCAGCATCGCCTCTGCTCGCGGCCCCACACCCTTGCCGCAAGCCCATTTTCTGCTTTTTCACAAGTTTCCCGCACCTTTGCCGCCTTCTCGCGCATCCATCTCTTAGCTGAAGTTGCAGTTGCCCGATTTTTTGCCGCCTGTACCTCCCGGTCACCCGCGGCCCCAAACACCCCTCACACGAACGAAAGCGGAGGAACTCTCGTAATGGCGTATGAACTGGCCCCCCTTCCCTATGACTACTCGGCGCTTGAGCCCCACATCGACACCGAGACCATGAAGATCCATCACGACAAGCACCACCAGACCTACGTGAACAACATCAACGGTCTGCTGGCCAATCATCCCGACCTCGCAGCCCTCCCCATCGAAGACCTCGTCAAGGACCTCAGCCGCGTTCCCGAAGACATCCGCACCGGCGTCCGCAACAACGCCGGCGGCCACGCCAACCACACCGCCTTCTGGAACCTGATGGGCCCCACCGGCTCGCCCAACGTGGGCGGCGCGCCCACCGGCGCAATTGCCGCGCAGATCGCCGCGGACTTCGGCGACTTTGAGACCTTCAAGAAGACCTTCAACGAGACCACCGCCAAGCAGTTCGGCTCCGGCTGGGGATGGCTGGTCTTCACCGGCGGCAAGCTCAAGGTCATCTCCACGGCCAACCAGGACTCGCCCCTGTCGCAGGGTCTCTACCCCATCCTCTTCAACGATGTCTGGGAGCACGCCTACTACCTCAAGTACCAGAACCGCCGCCCCGACTACCTCGCGGCCTGGTGGAACGTCATCAACTGGACCGAGGTTAACAAGCGCTTCGCCATCGCCAAGGGGTAACCGCCCCTGGCTCATAGCACCCCCTGAAAGGTACGGGCATGGGCCCGTACCTTTCGTTTTTGCGCCGGGTTCGGGATGCCGGGGGTAATGCTACTTTCGCGGTATACCGGCCCTTCGACTTTAGTGGCATAAAACAAGTGTCCCCATTGGGTGAAGCTTGCATGCCACACTCCCCTAAATCAGCATCGGCACAAGACTCCGGGCCCGGTTTCATGCCTCAAGCGCGGTTTGCCGCGGCTGCCTGCGAGGCCTTGCTGGAGAGCTCTCCAGACCTCATCTGGACGGTCGACCGCAGAGGACTGCTCCAGACCTTCAACAGCGCATTCCGGCGGCATATCGAGGACTCTCTCCACCGGACTCCGCTTCCCGGGATGGCCGTTGAAACGCTGGCCCCCGGCTCGCCCCAGGATCGACTCTCCGGGTTCTACGAGCGCGCGCTCTCCGAAGGCTCCTTTCGCGCCGGCTATTCCCTCCCGGACGGCAGAGTTCTTTCGATCGCATTCCACCCCATCCTCGTCGACGGCGAGCCTTCCGGCGTTTTGTCGCTCGCCCGGATCGTAACCGCACAAGAGCAGGCGGATGAAAGACCCGGCAGCATGGCCTCGGTCGATCCTCGCGCGTGCCTGCTCGATCCCTGTCAGCGAGCCGAGAGTCTTGAGCGCTCACTCCCCGTCCCCGCTCTGCCCTCACTTGAGGCCGACCTCTACTGCGCCATCGAGAACCGCCAGTTCGAGTTCTTCTATCAGCCCCAGATCCATCGCCACAAGGTCATCGGCGTCGAGTGCCTCATCCGCTGGCATCATCCCAACCGCGGCCTGGTCATGCCCGCCGACTTCATCCCGGCCGCCGAAGAGAGCGGCCTCATCCTCCCCATGAGCATTTGGGGGCTTGAAACCGCCTGCGCCCAGATCGCCGCATGGAGCAAGCAGAAGCGCGCCCGGGATATGACCGTCTCGGTCAATATCAGCGCCCTACACATCCGCCAGCCCGATTTTGTCGAGCAAGTTTTGGGGGTCGTGGAGCGCGCCCAGATCAATCCCCGGCGCCTCCGCCTCGAACTCACCGAGAACATGCTGGCCGATAACATCGCGGGCACGATGGAGAAGATGGCCAGGCTCCACGCCCGCGGCATACGGTTCTCGCTCGGCGACTTCGGCACCGGCTCCTCGTCGCTGGCCTACCTCAAGAAGCTCCCGCTCGACACCATGAAGATCGACCGCGAGTTCGTCAAAGACATGCTCACCGACCATGCCAGCGCCGCCATCGCCTCCACCATCGTCTCGCTCGGCATTGCGCTCGGGATCACGGTGATTGCCGAAGGCGTAGAGACCGACGCCCAGAAGGACTTCCTGGCCCAGATCGGCTGCGACAAGTTCCAAGGCTACCTCTTCAGCCGCCCGCTACCGCTTGCCGAACTCGAACTGTTTCTCCAGAATTTCTGACCGGGTGACTCAAATCCACCCGTAATGCCCCGGGGCAATCGCTGGATTCCGTATGCGTTTTTGGGGTTGAATCGTGTAAGTGCCGGAAATAAAGGACTTATCCCCATGCGCTCCTGTAAGTGCAGATTCCAGGGATGTTATGGTTGTCATGCGAGCACGGTTTCTACCCTCGGGGGCTTCTGGATTGCGTATGTGTTTTTGGCCTTGAATCGCGTAAGTGCCGGAAACAAAGAACTTGCGGGATACCCATCTCGTAAGTGCCGAAAATAAAGGACTTAGTAGCGCTCGGTTTTGTAAGTGCAGATTCCAGGGATGTTATGCGAGTCTTTGGAATCAGACTTCGGCCCTCTGGGGCTGAAGCCCCGGTCGATTTTGCTGACTTTACGGCACGGCTAAAGAGGCTGCGGAAAAACTCCAAATACAAGGCGAATGTCCCGAAAAACGTCCCTCAGCGGCTAAAGCCGCGTTGATTTTACAGCGTTTACGGCACGGCTAAAGCCGTGCCCTTTCAAAACTTCACCTCTACAGGAGTTTTTCCGCAGCCTGTAAAGCCGTACCCTTTCAAAACAGCAGCACGAATAGAGTATTTCCGCAGCTTGTGAAGCCCGTATCCTTACGTCTGGCGGGGGCTTCTGGATTGCGTATGCGTTTTTCGGCCTTGAATTGCGTAAGTGCCGGAAACAAAGAACTTGCGGGATACCCATCTGGTAAGTTCCGAAAACAAAGGACTTAGTGGTGGTCGATTTTGTAAGTGCCGAAAACAAAGGACTTACCGCATCTTGATGGTTTGCCCGGCGGCGCATATTTGCCGCTCAAGATCATCCTAGCGATTCTCGCGGAATAATCTGCAACCGGCGCGCCGGGGCTAACTGACTGAATGCGCAGAGGAAGGGCGGACGGACGCGCGGCGAAGTATTGACAGGGCGTGGTTAGGTGTTGGGTGTTAGGTGTTGGGTGTTGGGTGTTAGGTGTTAGGTGTTAGGTGTTAGGTGTTAGGTGGTTAGGTGGGTAGGTGGTTCGGAGTGGGAGCGGTTGATACGGCCCGTGGGCCTCAGCTCTCCATGTACTCCCAAAAGGAGTCGGCGAGATCGGCGCCCAGCTCGGCGGCCATGCGGCGTGCGGCACGTTCGACCTCTTCAATGAGGCCGTGGAGGTAGTCGCGGGAGCGGGAGATGGCGACGACGCCGAGGGTGGCCGACTGCCAGGTAACGCCCTCGTCCATCTCGGCCACGGAGATGTTGAACGACTGCTTGAGCTGGTCTTTCATCGAGCGCACCACCTGCCGCCGGTCCTTGAGCGACTGAGAGTGCTCGATGCGAATTTCCAGAGTAAGTTGCGCAACCGCCATGGCGTTACCTGCTGGTTACGCACAGTGTAAGGCTGTTTTGGCTGGTTGCAAGCAGGATTTTTTGAGGAATCGCCGAGAGGAGGCGCGCTGGCATCCCAATTATGACCCTGAAGTACAATTCGCTCATGGCTCGCCGCGCAATTTCGCTGCTGCTGTTCTTCTTGTCCCTCGCGGCTGCATATTCTCAGGCCCCACGGATCGATCCGGAAACGAACGTCGATCCTGCCATGCTCCATACCTGGCTTCACAGTGGCGATCCTCGCCTGATTGCATGGGCTGCGGATTTCGGCCGCCGCCGCCATGATCAGAAGCTCGTCTCCGAGATTCCCGACCTACTCGAACACTGGTCCATGCCTCCGATGACCGGAGGCTATCAAGAGCAGGCGACGCAGCGTAGCGCGGTGCTTGCACTTCTTGACGCCCTCATTCGGGAAAACGTTCAGGTCCCCATTCCCATCATTCGTCGCATTGCCGGGGAGTTCCCCGCACAGGCTCTTCTTCTGATTCAACCCCACCCGTTGGAGAAATCCAGATCGACTCTGATGGAGTGGGCTTTTCCCGCAGACAGCCCAATCGTCAGCGTGCGGTCCCGAGCAGCCGCAATGATCCTTGCCGCACACCCCGAGCCAGATCTGACGTACACGGTACTCAAGAACCTCGTGCAACACGTCACCATGCACATTGTTCCGAGCGGGGCAGGCATCGGATTCGGTAGTGGATCGGCGAGTTGTGGTGATAGCTTCGCGATTTCTCCTACTCCAGGGTGGCCGGCTGTCTATGCCTATGGTCTGCTTGAAAAAACGAGAAAGACCGAGGACGATTCCTCAGACCTGATCCCGATCGCCAGACTTGGCAGTCACAGCGTTCAAGCCTACCGATACGAGGAGAATCGCGGAAGAGGCGGATGCTGGACGCAGCAATCGGACGCCGCATTTCGCCATGAGCTCATCGCGTACTGGCTTGGAATCAAAGCCAGTGAAATGAAATGGCAACCCGAGGAATCACGGAACGTGGTCTGGACCACGAAGGCCGCATACGAGAGACGGGTCGGAGCTTTCCTGGAAGAGGATCGCGTCAGAATGCTCGACACTCGGCTTCAGCTTCTAGGCAAGGGACTTCTGGACGAACACCACATCGACAATACGTTTCCGCAGATAACGGTCCAGATCGAATGCGACATCTCTCCGTGCCCGCTGCCGACCCGTTGATCCCTGTTCCCTAGTCCCTAGTCCCTAAGTCCCTGCCTTTATATTCCCTCGCCCATCTCCACGTAGGCGCGCCTTTGCTCCAGCTCGATGCGGTAGGCCTCGCGCTCGGCCTCTTCCTCGGCAAACGGACTGGCCAGCCGCTCTGCGCCGAGGCGGCCTTCCAGCTCTTCCACCCGGCGCGACAGAGCGATCAGGGCGTCGGAGAGCGGGTCCTTCACTTCGTGCGGGTCGGTGATGAGCACCCGCTGGCCGTTGCGGTAGACGATATGCGCCGGAACGCCCACCACGGTGGAGTTGGGCGGCACGTCGCTGAGCACTACCGAGCCCGCGCCGACGCGCGAGTTCTCGCCCACCGTAACGTCGCCCAGCACGTTGGCGTTGTTGCCGATGAAGACGCGGTCGCAGATGGTCGGATGACGCTTGCCGTGTCCCTTGCCGGTTCCGCCCAGCGTTACGCCCTGGTAGAGCGTCACGTCGTTGCCCACAATCGCCGTCTCGCCAATTACTACGCCGGTTGCGTGGTCGATGAACAGCCGCCGGCCGATGGTGGCTCCGGGATGAATGTCGACGCCGGTGGTGAACCTGGCGATCTGGGAGACGATGCGCGCCATCAGCCGCAGGTGATGATGCCAAAGCCAGCCGGAGATGCGAGAGATCCACACCGCCCACAATCCCGGATAGCAGAGCAGGACCTCAAGCCGCGTGCGCGCCGCCGGGTCGCGCTCCATGACCGAGGCAATGTCTTCCTGGATGTGGGCGTATAAGTTCACTTCAGCCTTTCGAAAAAACAGGGACTAGGGACTAGGGACGAAAAACCTTCGCATTCAGTCTGCAAACTCGATCAACCGAAGTTCCCTAGTCCCTCTTCCCTAGTCCCTAGTCCCTCTGTCCCTAGTCCCTGCCTTTAAGCAATCGCTTCGGTGGGCAGCGCCAGAGCCTGCTGGCGGAGCGGCTCAAAGAGCACGCTCGACAGATACCGCTCGCCGCCGCTGGGCAGAATCGCTACGATGAGCTTGCCGGCATTCTCAGCACGGGCCGCAACCTTGAGGGCCGCGGTGACGGCTGCGCCGGAGCTGATGCCGACGAACAGGCCTTCTTCGCGAGCCATCCGGCGGGCCATCTCGACTGCCTCGTCGTTGGTGACCTGGATGATCTCGTCGATGATTTTTGTGTCGAGGACGCCCGGGACAAAGCCCGCGCCGATGCCCTGGATCTTGTGCGGGCCAGGCTTGCCGCCGGAAAGCACCGCGCTATCGGTGGGCTCAACCGCGACTGCCTTGAACCCAGGCTTGAGCGGCTTGATGTACTGCGAGATGCCGGTGATAGTGCCGCCGGTGCCGACACCCGCGACGAGGAAATCCACCTGGCCGTCGGTATCGTTCCAAATCTCCGGGCCGGTGGTAGCGAGGTGAATGGCAGGATTGGCCGGGTTGTCAAACTGCTGGAGCATGTAGCCGTTGGGGGTCTTGGCCAGGATCTCGTTGGCCTTGGCGATTGCTCCCTTCATGCCGTTGGGGCCGGGGGTGAGGACGATCTCCGCACCGAAGGCCAGCAGCGTCACGCGCCGCTCCAGGCTCATGGTCTCGGGCATGGTGAGGATGATCTTGTAGCCCTTGACCGCGGCCACAAACGCCAGCGCAATGCCGGTGTTGCCGCTGGTGGGCTCAATCAGGACGCTCTCGCCCGGCTTGATCTTGCCGGCCTTCTCGGCGGCCTCGATCATGGCCAGGCCGATGCGGTCCTTCACGCTTGAGACCGGGTTCTGGCTCTCCAGCTTGACAACGACGGTTGCAGGCAGCCCCGCAGCCACACGGTTCAACCGCACCAGGGGAGTGCGGCCAATCAGTTCGGAAACATTCGCGGCAATGCGCGCCATAATCGATCTCCTTTTTGCCGGGCAGCAGCCCGGACTTTGAGTGAATTGTCTCTTGGGGGTGCGGTGCAGCTTATCGGTAGGGGAATCGCGCGCACTTCAGGGCGCACATCGGCATCGGAGCTTGCACCAGGACGGTGTTAGCGACATCGACGCATGTATCTAGCCTAGACCCGGGGCGGGGTTTCTGGCAAGCACGGGTTTTGGGTCGCTCAGAGCCTGGTAGTCCTCGCAGGCCGGGATTCAGCCCCGGTTCAGCTGCCAGTACGCCCCGTTGAGCACGCTCGCGAAGGTGACCCATGTCCAGTAAGGGGCCAGCATCCATGCAGCAACGGGATTGACGCGGGCAAAGACGATCGCTGTCGCGCCGATGGCGACCCAGAGCACGACCACCTCGACGTAAGCCGCGCCGATCGCGTGGCGGCGGAAGAAGATCCACGACCAGGCAAGGTTCAGCGCCAGTTGCACGAGGAAGAGCGCCAGCCCGAGGCTCCGTGCCGGAGAGGGCTCGGCCAGCCCGACACGCCAGGCCGCCACAGCCATCAGCAGATAGAGCAGCGTCCAGACCGGGCCGAAGATCCAGTTGGGCGGGGCAAAGGAGGGCCTAACCAGGGTGCGGTACCAGCCGGGAATCTCGGGCGTCGTCCAACGCCCGCCGAAAGACGCAACGCCGAAGCACAGCGCCAGCCAGAAGATGAGATCCAACCAGACCATAAGCACTCCGCTCCTTGCGGATGCTTCGAGAGTATTCCTGGGAGCGGGCTGTAGAGAAGCGGATGTGGGAAAGGGGATTCGGGGCAAAGCCGGGCGCTGCGCGTTCACCACAAAAGGAAACGCCGGAGCGCGATGACCTCTAAGGGTGTAGTCGCGCATCCGGCGTTTGAAATGACAAATCGCTTATCAGCACTCATCTTCGGGCAACGCGGCTACGAAATGCGTGCGAGTTTATGAATCGAGGTTTCTGCCTGTCCGCTTTGTTGTTCGATTGGGGTCAAATTCCGGGCGCGCTGACGGCTATTGACCGGCTGCGGAGTCCCAGAGGCCCCTCGGTTGCTGCCCCTGCTACCGCAACGCCCAAACCGGAGCATTGCTGAGCAGGGCCGCGCCCGAGAACTCGATCGGCCCACTCCAGGCCGGAATCAGAAAGCCAGACCGCGGATGCGCATGGCCGGGGGCATCGTCGCTGTGGTGGCTGTGAATCGCACTGCGAACCATAGCCAGAACCTCGGCCTGCTCCTGCTCTGTCTTCCGCTCGCAGAACAGCGCAAAGCCCTCGCCGCACACTTCGCAGTGGAAGTCCGCCGCCCGATCCGAACTCTTCAAAAGTACCTGCATCTCTCGCCCGTCCTCCAGTAATCTCTCGCCTGACAATTGCTACAGTACCGTCGGTTTCGATTCGGGAACATTCCTCGATGGCATGAAGCCGCGAGACTTCCGGGGGAGCGTCCATCCCCCATTGGTGGAGGGGAGAATCAGGCAAGTCACCGGGAGGCTGGAGCCGGTGGCCGATTGCGGCGATTTCCGTTGGAAGAGGAGGCGCGCCGATGAGCCTGGACCGCTTTCAGGGCGCACCGGGGCCTCCCGGCTCGCCACCGTTGGCCGATTTCGTCCCCGGCCCGGCTCGACTCAGCGCGGTTCGGGCCACTATCCTCAAAGAGATGGCCGCATCTCGCCAACCAGCGGCCCAGCAGGACTTTCGTAATCATGAGCGCAAATATGATCGCCATCCATCTGCCTGACGGCTCGGTCCGCGAAGTAGCTTCCGGCACCACGCCTCTCGACATCGCCAACTCCATCTCTCCGCGGCTGGCCGCGGCCTCGGTTGCCGCGCGGCTCACGCCGCTTGAAGGCGCGGCCGCTAAATCCGCCGGCGACGACGACCACTCCGAAGCCTCGATGTACGCGGCCGCGCAGGCCGGCGCGCCGCGGCTGGTGGATTTGACTACGCCGCTGGCGGAGTCGACCAAACTCGAACTGCTGACCGAGAAGGACCCCGAGGCCCTTAAAGTTGTGCGGCACTCGGCGGCGCACGTGCTGGCTACGGCAGTGCTTGAACTGTTCCCTGAGACCAAGCTCGGCCACGGCCCCGCCACCGACGCGGGCTTCTTCTACGACTTTCACCGCGAGAAGCCGTTTACGCCCGAGGATCTGGTCGCGATCGAAGCCAAGATGGCAGAGGTTGTGGCCCGCGACGACAAGTTCGTTCACGAATTCGCACCGAGAGAAGCGAGCCTGGAGAACTTCGAGAAGGATGGGGACTTCATGAAGGTTCACTTCCTGACGAAGTTCACCGAACCTGGCTCCGAGGTGAGCTTTTATCGCAACGGCAAGTTTGTGGATTTTTGCCGGGGACCGCATCTGCCGTCGACAGGAAGAGTAAAGGCCTTCAAGGTGACGAACCTTGCAGGAGCTTACTGGCTGGGCGATGAGAAGAATCCGCAGCTGCAGCGCGTGTATGGGACGGCGTTCTTTTCGAAAAAAGAGATGGACGAGCACTTTGCGCGCCTCGAAGAAGCAGCCAAGCGCGACCATCGCCTGCTGGGCAAACAGCTCGACCTGTTCAGCATTCAGGAACTGGCCGGGCCGGGGTTGATCTTCTTCCATCCCAAGGGCGCCATGATCCGCAAGATCATGGAGGACTGGATGCGCGAGGAGTGCCTGCGGCGCGGCTACCAGCTTGTGTATACGCCGCATGTGGCGCGCATCAATCTGTGGCAGACCTCGGGGCACGAGGGCTTCTACGCCGGCAACATGTTTACGCCGATGGAACTGGACGATGCGCTGTATCGCATGAAGCCGATGAACTGCCCGTTCCACATTCTTATCTACAAGAATTCGCCGAAGAGCTACCGCGACCTGCCGGCCCGCTATGCAGAGCTGGGCAACGTGTACCGCTACGAGCGCTCGGGAACCATGCACGGGCTGCTGCGCGTTCGCGGCTTTACGCAGGACGACGCGCACATCTTCTGCATGCCCTCGCAGATTGAGAGCGAGGTCTCGGCCTGTATTGACTTTGCCGAGGCGGTGCTCAAGACCTTCGGCTTTAGCGAGTTCAAGGTGGAGCTGTCGACGTGGGACCCGAACGACCGCGCCCACTACGCGGGGTCGGACGAGAACTGGAACCTGGCGATCCACTCGCTCGACAACGTGCTCAAGGCCAAGGGCATTCCGTATAAGACGATTCCCGGCGAAGCAGCATTCTACGGGCCGAAGATCGACGTAAAGCTCGTCGATGTGCTCGGGCGCCTGTGGCAGCTTTCGACGGTGCAGTTTGACTTCAACCTGCCGGCGCGCTTCGAGCTGGAGTATGTGGGCGAGGACGGCGAGCGGCATCAGCCGGTCATGGTGCACCGCGCGCTCTTTGGTTCGGTGGAGCGGTTCTTCGGCGTGCTCATCGAGCACTACGCCGGAGCGTTTCCGCTGTGGCTTGCTCCGGTGCAGGTGGGCCTGGTGCCGATCAGCGAGCGCCACGCCGAGTACGCGGCCAAGGTGGAAGCAGAATTGAAGGCGGCGGGTTTCCGCGTAGAGACCGACTTGCGCAACGAGAAGATGAACTCCAAGATCCGCGATTTTGCCAACCAGAAGACGCCGTACATTCTGGTCTTCGGCGACAAGGAAGCGGCGGCTGGCGCCGTCAGCGTGCGCGTGCGCGGCGCAGGCGACAAGGGTTCGGTGCCGCTGGCGGAGTTTATTGCGAAGGCGAAGGAGTTGGTGGCGGGGCAGTCGATGGAGTTATAGCGAAATTTCCGAGGGCGTCGAGCTGCTCGCCTTACTCCTCTGCGTTGAGTAAGTGGGTTTCGAATTCTTGTTCAATTTCTTCAGCAAAGCCCTCTGCCTCTTGCTCGCGAATAATTTCCTTTTGCCCCGGCATTTTCGCCAGCAGGTTCTTTGCGCGGTGGAATGCGTCAAAGAGCCTCCTGTCGGTCGGTTCTCCCAATAGCAGAAAGAGCTTAAAGGGCTCTGAGCTGTCGGATAGACTGACCGACCTGCCGACCCACCTGCTTGCCTTCTCCAGAATTGATCTCTCGTCCACAAGATCGAAGGAGACGGGTTCAAATAAATGCCATACGCCGTTCTTCCATGATCTCTCGAATTTGTATTCGTAATTTGTGGCACTGATGGTCTTTTGAACCAAGTGCGAATAGACACGCTTCGCACGGAGCGGCTCTTGGAAGACTCTCCAAACATCACTCTCATCCCGATGAGAGGTCTCAAGCGGATTTTCATACCTTATGACGTATCGTTCGAACAGCGACTCTAGCGTTTTGGAGGGGTTCTCCGTGATTCCTGCGCCACCGAACACAAAGCGAACGGCAGTGTCATCCGGTGGGACAACTGTACCGAGGATAGACTCTAGGCTCTCACTCGGATTGCGAAAGAGAAGCCCACCAGCAAGTTGCTCACCGGCCTCTGAGACCTTCCGATCAATGTAATTGACCGTGGCTCGGAATGCCGCTCCATCGATTCGGCCAAACATTCTCGATACTCGGCCGTAACGAGTTGTGAACGACGCTTTTAGATAGTTAATCTCAGGCGAGTACAGAACGACACCGATGTTAACGAACTCTTGTGTCAGTGGGTCGTAAACGTAGCGAAGTAAACTGAAATGGAAACTTGCTCTCATGCCAACCTCCGCAGTACCTCTTCAGAAAAATCGCTTGCGTGCTCTCTCATAATCGACAAATGCGCTTCGATCCTTGCCAAATCTTCCGACCGCCACTCCTCCGGAACTTGTTGCCCCAACCTGCTAAGCAATTCATCCGATAAACCGATAAGCGCTTCCTGAAAATCGGCGGGAAATGGGACATTCCTAAGCACTTTTGCAAACACATGACGGCTCAAATACTCTTCCCCTGCCAAGTTCCAAGGGGTTGGGTTTGGCAGGATGCTCAATAAGAAGGAAAACGCCATCTCGTGGTCAAATACAAAGAGGTCATCGCCGCGACTCCCGAGATTCGGATTATTGAACGAGCGATCCGGGTTTTGAATCAGCGCATCATAGGCGAAGACCTTCATAGCCGCCTCTCGCATGTTTGTCGGTACGTACTTGTCTATCGGCCAAACGGTCAGGTTGACCAAGAACTGACTGCCGAAATTCAAGCCAACGCTATCTCGAATAATCTGCGCGCCGCGACGGTCATCCGCTAACCGTTCCTGCACGACACCTGCCAGATCTTCTTCGATCAGCACCAGCGCAGGGCGGGGTACCAACATCCCGAAGTACTGGGCGAGAGCAGACGCGTAGAGTTCATATAGAAGACCCTTCTCGCGTCGCTCAAGCCCGCCCTTCAGCTTTACTACAAACTCCTCGGGAGCCGATAGGTCTGGCCCCTCACAGGTAAAGATGGCAGGAGAGGTTCGACCGTTGCCGAGAAATTTATGAAACGTGGTGGCGGTAACCCGGCTGATCGCCATAACTCCAGTCCGAAACTCCGATCTAGGAGGAGTATGCAGGATAAACCATACGCCCACATGCGCAATAGACCAATCTAGACTCAAGAAATTAAACGGCTTGTGGATTCCTTACGCGTTAATCGCCATCCCCATGACCGCCCCGTACCCATCGAGCAGCGACTCGCTCAGCGTCGGGTGCGCGTGCACGGTGAACATCATCTCCTCCACCGTGCCTTCGAGTTCCAGAACCGTAACGGCTTCCGAAATGATCTCCGTGGCCTGCGGCCCGAGGATGTGTACGCCGAGAATCTCGCCATACTGCGCGTCTGAAACGATTTTTACGAAGCCGTCGTGGGAGCCGACGATGGTGGCCTTGGAGTTGCCGGCCATGGGGAACTTGCCCACCTTCACGTCGTAGCCTTTTTCTTTGGCCTGGGCCTCGGTTAATCCAACCGACCCGATCTGCGGCTCCGTGTAGGTGCAGCCGGGGATGCGGTCGCGGCGGAGCGGACGATAGGGCTTGCCCGCGATCTTCGCCATTGCGATCATTCCGGCCATTGCGCCGGAGTGGGCCAGTTGCGGCAGCCCGGCCACGATGTCGCCCACCGCGTAGATGCCCGGCTCGGCCGTCTGCTGGGCTTCGTCGGTCTTGATGAATCCGCGGTCGAGTTCGACTTTTGTCTTTTCAAGCCCAAGGCCTTCGGTGCGGGGCGCGCGGCCCACGGCTACGAGGACTTTTTCGGCTTCTTTGGTTTGCTGCTTGCCGCTGGAGTCGGTAAAGGTGACGCGGACGCCGTCTTTGGTGCGCTCGACGGAATCGACCTTTGCGCCGGTGTTGGTGTCGATGCCGCGCTTGCGGAAAAGGCGGGCGAGTTCCTTCGAGATCTCCTCGTCTTCGACGGGAACGAGACGGGGCAGGAACTCGACGATGGAGACTTCCGCGCCGAAGCTGCGGAAGATGGAGGCAAACTCGACGCCTACCGCGCCTGCTCCGATGACGATGAGCGACTTGGGCGGCTGGGGCAGCGAGAGGATTTCGATGTTGGTGAGGATGCGGTCGTCGGGCTTGAGGCCGGGCAACAGCTTGGCCTCTGAGCCGGTTGCGAGAATTACGTTCTTCGCCTTGACCGCGCTCTTCGCGCCCGCGGATTCGACTTCTACGGTATGGATGCCGGCCTTTGCGCCGCCGGTGAGCTGGCCTTTGCCCGCAACGACTGCGATCTTATGTTTCTTCATCAGGAAGTCGAGGCCCTTGGCATGTTTGGTGATGATGTCGTTCTTGCGCTTGAGCACGGCGGCCCAGTCGAGCTGCGGCGCGCCGATGTTGGCGATGCCGTACTCGGCCGCGTGCTTGAGGTGGTCCCAAATCTCGGCGTTGAAGAGCAGAGCCTTGGTGGGGATGCAGCCGACGTGCAGGCAGGTGCCGCCGAGTTTGGGGCTTGCGTCGATGAGGGCAACCTTGAGCCCGTACTCCGCGCCGCGAATGGCCGCCGTGTATCCGGCCGGCCCGCCGCCGATCACCGCTACGTCAAAGATGGTTTCTGCACTTGTCTCTGCCAAGGGAAGCTCCTGTCCGGTGCGCGCGCCGCACTCCATAGCTCAAGTTTAATTTGCCGTTGCGCTGTGGCTCTCTATCAGGTCTGATGCCTTCGCGGCAGTCTCCGATTCATCTCCGAAGGCGTCGATCCACTGCACCTCCGGCTCCCGGCGGAACCAGGTCATTTGGCGCTTGGCGTAGTTGCGGTGGCCCTGTTGGGCGGCTGCTATGGTCTGGGGTAGATCGGCTTCGCCGCTGATTACGGCCATGGCTTGACGGTAGCCCAGCGAGTCGAGCGCCTTGACCGGGCCGTACTGCGCGAGCAGCCCGCGCGTCTCCTCGACCAGCCCATCGGCGAACATCTGGGCGCAGCGGCGGTTGAGTCGGTCATAGAGGGCCGCGCGCGGCGGGTTGAGGCCGATTCGGAGCAGCCGGAAGCCGGTGAGGGGATCGTTGCCCAACTGCTCCGACATGGGCTTGCGCCCGGCGAGACAGACCTCGATGGCGCGGATCAGCTTGGGCGTGTCGTTGGCGTGGATGCGCTGGGCGGTGGCGGGATCGAGGCGGGTCAGAATCCGGTGCAGCCACCCGCTGGCGCGGTTTTGAGCTTTGGACTGGAGACGTGCCCGTAATTCTTCCTGCCGCTCGGGTCCTGCGAAGAGTCCTTCGGTAAGCGCGCGGAGGTAGAGTCCCGTTCCGCCGGTGACGATGGGTAGGTGGTTGCGGGCAGCGATCTGGTTGAGCGCGGCGCGGGCCAATCTGGAGTAGTCGCCCGCGGTGAAGGCCCGGTCGGGTGTGGTGACGTCGATCAGATGATGCGGCGCGCGCGCGCGTTCCTCCAGGGTGGGCTTGGCAGTTCCCAGCTCCATGCCGCGGTAGACTGCGACCGAGTCGCAGCTTACGATCTCGCCGTGGAAGCGCTCGGCAAGGGCAAGAGACAGCGCCGTCTTGCCGCTGCCCGTGGGGCCAAGGAGGATGACGGCAAGAGGATTAGGTTTTGTTGCCTGCGTCATTGAGCCTGTTCCCTCGTCCCTAGTCCCTAGTCCCTGCTGTTAGGGCCTCCACCAGCCGGCGGGGAAGATCCACCTGGGATTGGTGTGGAAGAGCCACCAGGCGCAGATGGCGGCGGCGACGATGAGCAGCCCAAATACCTGGTTGCGCCGGAAGACGCGGCGCTGCCGGGCCCGGCTCGTGTCCTCGGCCTGCTGCTGGAGATACGGTTTGATCCGCCGTTGCGCCACGCCCCAGTATATGACCGCGCCGTTTGACTTCACCCGCCTCAATTGCCGACGATTATCTTTCCGGTGCTTGACCGGCTCTTCTGGGGGAACCGCATTTATGAAAGTACTTATCTTAGGCTCCGGCGGGCGCGAACACGCACTGGCGTGGGCAGTGGCTCGCAGCCCGCGCGTTACGGAGGTGGTTTGCGCCCCCGGCAACGGCGGAATTGCGCAGATTGCCCGCTGCGTACCTGTCGACCTGAAGAGCCTGGACGCCATGGTGGCCCTGGCCGAGGCGGAGCGGCCAGCGCTGACCATCGTCGGGCCCGAGCTGCCCTTGTCGCTGGGTATCGTGGACGCGCTTACCGAGCGGGGATTTCGCGCCTTTGGGCCGACCAAGGCTGCAGCGATGCTGGAGTCGAGCAAGAGCTTTGCCAAGCGGTTTTTGGAGCGCCACCACATTCCAACGGCCAAGTACGCCATCTGCACCACTGCGGAAGAGGCAGAAAAGGCCGTCGGCATCTTCCATCTGCCGCTGGTGGTCAAGGCGGACGGTCTGGCGGCCGGCAAGGGCGTTTTGATCTGCCAGACGCGCACCGAGGCCGTGGAATCCGTGCGCGGATTGTTCGATGGGTCGCTGCTGGGCGCGGTGGAGCAGCAGATTGTGATCGAGGAGTTCCTCGAAGGCGAGGAGATCAGCTTTCTGTGCCTGAGCGACGGCACGCACGTTGTGCCGCTGGCCGCGGCGCAGGACCACAAACGCATCGGCGAGGGCGACACCGGCCCCAACACCGGCGGCATGGGCGTCTACTCGACCGACGATCTGCTGGAGCCGGGGATGCGCGAATGGATCCTCAACCACATCGCCGAGCCAACCATTCGCGGCATGGCGGAGGAAGACGCGCCCTTTAAGGGCGTCCTCTACTGCGGGCTGATGATGACGGCGCGCGGGCCGCAGGTGCTTGAGTTCAACGCGCGATTCGGCGATCCCGAGACCCAGGCCATTCTGCTTCGTCTTGAGTCCGACCTGGTAGACGCGCTCGAAGCCGCAATCGACGGCCGGCTCGACCAGACCGAGCTGCGCTGGGCGCCCGGCGCGGCGGTCTGCGTGGTGGCAAGCTCGGCCGGGTATCCGGGCAGCTACAAGACCGGCCTGCCGATCAGCGGGCTCGATGCGGCGGCAAAGGTGCCGGGGGTGCAGGTCTTCCACGCCGGCTCGACGCTCGATGGCGGCCAGATCCTCACCGCGGGCGGACGGGTTCTCGGTGTCTCGGCCTCGGCGGAGACGCTCAAAGACGCTCTGGCCCGCGCCTATGAGGCGCTCGCCGGGATCCATTTCGATGGGATGTACTACCGCCGCGACATCGCACACCGCGCGCTGGACAAGAGCACCGGCTGACGTTTAGCCGCCAACCTGCGCTTCAATCTTGAGCGGGGGTGGGAGAGGGGGCGGATGCGGCATCCGGCGGGAGCTTCTGCTGCTCCTTCTGAAAGCAGCCCCGGCACAGCACGGGACGGCCCTGTGTGGGCTTGAAGGGAACAGTGGTCTCGGTACCGCACTGCGAACAGGTGGTCCGCGTCTCGGGGCGTACGCGCGAGGATCCCCGGGTGCGCTTGGCCTTGCACTTTTTACAATGTTTGGGGTCGTTCTTGAACTGTTTATCCTGGAAAAATACTTGCTCGCCCGCAGTAAAGATGAACTCTGCGCCGCAGTCCGTGCATTTCAATACGCGATCGTTAAATTCCATTTGTGACCGGCTTCCCCTGAAGCAGGGACTTGCCCCGAAATCGGTCACATGAATTGCCTACCGGTCGCGGTTCCCTGCCTTGCTCTTCGTACTCAAAGGGCCCGGACCGCCAAAAGTAAGCGGTTTTAAGCTAAACCTGCAGAAGAAAACTAAAGCGGTACTCTTCTGGCCTTACGCGCCCGCCACCCTGATACTTATCGATCTTGAGTAACTTTCCCTTCCAGCTTAGGAAAGCCTCTTGAGTGGCGGAGCGCGCCTGGAGTTGTGGTTAACTGCTAGTTACTTCAATCCTGCTCTTTGCGAGCCTTCTTGCGATTCCGCTTGCGTGCCAGTGCCGCCTTTACGCGACGCTTCTCGCCTGGCTTCAGGTAGTAGGAGTGGCGCTTGACTTCCTTGATGATGTCCTCTTGCTGCACCTTCCGCTTGAAGCGGCGCAGTGCATTTTCAAGGGGCTCGCCTTCTTGTACGCGAACCTCAGCCATTAGCTATTCACCCCCTCACTTGTCATACCGACGATTCCATCATACCGAAAGTTTCCATCAAAGACCAATTCAGGGTTCTTTAGAATTTTTTGATAGTTCCTTTCGTCACTTTTAAGTGACTCAAAATCGGACACAGGTAATCGGTTCTTAGCCATTCGGTCCCGCGCCCTCCCGCTCGATACACTGGACACGGGAGAAGTTTCATGATTCGCAGCTTTCAGGGCAAAATGCCCGCCATACCGTCGAGTTGTTACGTCGATCCCTCCGCGCAGATTGTCGGGGATGTCGTGCTGGGCGAGCAATCCAGCGTGTGGATGAACGCCGTGCTGCGCGGAGATGTGAACGCCATCCGACTCGGCTCCTGCTCCAACGTGCAGGACTGCTCCGTCCTCCACGGCCAGCGCAATAAGTACCCGGTGATCGTAGGTGACTGGGTTACGATCGGGCACAACTGCACCGTGCATGGCTGCACCGTCGAGGACATGGTTGTTATCGGCATGGGGGCGCGGGTTCTCAACAACTCCCGCATCGGCGAGGGGTCCATTATCGCGGCCGGCGCGGTTGTTCCGGAGGGCACCGTCGTGCCGCCCCGGACCCTGTGGGCCGGAGTGCCCGCAAAGATGCGCCGGGAACTCGGCGACAAGGACCGCGAGCTGATTCTGGAATTTGCCAGGAACTACCTGGACTATGTCTCGATATATCTGGGCGAAGCGAAGGACGCGGCATCCTTTTGAAGAGCAAGGCAGCCTAGGCGCAGAGATGCGCCGGTGCCGATCGCTTGAATCTCCTTGCTTAGTTTGAGAAGCCTGCCACTCAGTTGGGGAACAGTTCCCCCGACACAATTGCAAACCGGGTGCGCCGGCGGGCCTGGGGCGGCCGAGCTTCGGGGTCGGCGAGCATGGCGGCGATGGCGCGCAGCTCGGTACGCACCCTCTGGACCGCTACGGACATGTTTCCCGGATTCGCCTCCGGGCCGGTAACCAGGGCGATGCCGGCCTGCGGCTGCCTGCCTTTTTGTCCAAGGGCCTGCCGTGCGCCGGCCAGCGTAAAGCCCTGACCATGCACCAGTTCCTTGATCTCCAGCACCAGTTCGACGTCCCTGCGCCGGTAAAGCCGCTGACCTGTGCCGCTCTTGTTCGGCTTGAGCTGCGGGAACTGCGACTCCCAGAAGCGGAGCACATAGGCCTCAACGCCGCAGATCCGCGCCACGTCGCCGATCTTGAAATACAGCCGATCGGGGATCGTCGTCGTGGAGTCTTCTTCGGATTTGCGCTTCAGGGTTGAGGGCATGGCTGCTAAAGGGCGGCATACAAGGCCGCGCTTGAGCAAAATCTAGCAGATAGAAACGCTCCGGTACGCACTAAATGCAAAGCAGGATTCAAGTTAGACAACGGGGCGCCAGCCGGCAGCGCCCTTCGCCAGGCCCCCGGCCGGACTCGCCCACTGCCGCTCTTACTGCTTCTTCAGCACCGCCGACTCCCTCTGGTCGGCCAGAATCGCGCTCTCCAGCTTTTTGAACTCTCCGTACTTCGCGGCCGGAATCTCCACCTTCCGCACCACATACTCGCGCTCGTAGTGCAGTACGCTGCCCTGGGCCGTGGTCTTCGAGTGGTAGCTGGCAAAATCCGTGTCCACGCTGACCGGATCGGGAAGCTCGTCGACGGCATAGCCGGCCGGTAGCGCGATGTCGAAGCTGTCCTGCCATCGGCCGCTGGCCTCGAAAGCGATCGGCACCGTCCGCGGCTTGTCGTCGAAGGATTGGGAGAGGTCGCCCAGAATCCGCGGCCGCACCAGCACCAGCGGCCCCGCCTGCTTGGCATAGAGCGGCGCAGTCACCTTGTATTCCATGCCGGTCGGCTTGTCCAGGTCCGGCGGCTCATGGAACTCGTAGGAGACCAGCGTCACGCCCGGCAGATCGCGCGCCACCGACTTCTCCAGGGACTCCCGCCGCTCCTTCTCGTCGGTGTACTTCAGCATCTCGCGCATATCCGCGCCCGCCGGACCGTTGCTCGACCTGGTCACCGTGCCGCTCAGTGAGCCGTCCGCCGCCAGCGTGAAAGCGCCCTTGCGCTCGGCGCCATTGGCCTCCGGTGGAAGCACAGGAATCGCAATCACCTGGCTGGCGTCGCCGGCCGCCAGGAGTCCGTAGCTGCCCTGCTCGTAGTCGGGCAGGTTGCCCACAGGAGTGCGTTCGTTGGTGGGATCGAAGATCAGATAGCGCCTGCCGTCCTTTGCGGTCGTCACGCCGAGCAGGCGCGGGTCTTTTACGTCGGCCGGGACCTCGATGGCCGTGATCATGTGATTGCCATAGAACGACGGCGCGTTGGGGTCCACTACGCCGCGCCGGTCATCCACGGCAACGTAGGCGGCCTTGATGCCCAGCGCGCCCAGCATCGAGATCAGCAGCGTCGTCTTGTCCTTGCAGTCCCCGTAGCGATTGCGGAAGATGTCGCCAGCATAGTGCGACTGCCAGCCGCCGATGCCCCGCTCGACCACAAAGTAGCGGATATTCTTCTGGATGTACTCGGTGATCCTCTTGAGCTTGGTGTAAAAGTCCGGCGCACCGGCCACCAACTGTTGCGCCAGCGCCGTGATCTCAGGAGTGGGGTCGGCGCGATGCTCCTCCAGATCCGAGTACTCCTTGCCGAGAGCCCTCCACTGGTTGTCGATTCCCTCCACGCCCGCGCTGCCCCAGTGAACGGAGACGCGTCCGAGCAGGGCGACCCGGTTGGGCCTGGACTTCACGTCGCGGACGTCGAGAGCTTTCACATCGCGCAACTCCCAGCGCTCGTGGTTCGGCGCTACCTCCACGGGCTTGACCGCCGCGTACTGATGCCAGGAGTCGGCGTACTTCATCCCCGCCGGCAGGTCCAGTTCCATCGCCTCGTAGACAAAGGGCTCGGCGCCTTGAATCCTCCAGGTCTGCTCGTGCTGGTAGGGGGCCAGCACCTCCTCGGTTTCGCAGATCACCACCGCGCCCACGTCGGCCGCGGGCGGATGCAGCACGCGCGTCTTCTCGGTGTACTGAAGAATGGGCACGTTCGAGCCGCCCACATCGGCAAAGTCGGTGTCCTTGGCCTGGTACTGTTTTTCGTCGGCCCCGATCGTCCACGCTCGAAAGTAGTTGATCTTCTCGTCGACGTCGTAGCTGACCTCGCAGTTGGAGTTGCGGCCCTGCGGCTTGAGGATGCGAATCGCCTCGCGCTCCCGCTCCGTGGCCCGGCCCTGCGCGTCGATCGTCTCCACATACTCGTCGTAGAGCACCACCGTGGAGGCATCGCCCACGTAGTCCGGGGTTTTGGTTTTGTAGGCGTCGAGGCCCCACTGCGGCACCGGATCGGAGCCGAACAGGCCTGCCCATGCCGGCGGAGTGAACGAGGCCGCCATGACCGCCACAAGCAGGTAGAACCAGAAGCGCGAAGCGATGCGGATTGCCATGATCAGTTCCCCTTTGCCGTGGCCGCGCGGATGAGCACAATCTGCTGCTGGTCCGCGGCCGCGATCTTGCCATAAAAGTCATGCAGCGTATCGTAGGCCCGGGGCGCAACATAGGTGAAGTTGCGCGCAAAGGTGCGGTTTACCTCGATCACGTTGTCGTGGCTGCTGGAACCGATCTGAAGCGCCCCCGCGCCCTGCCAGTTGAGATTGTCGGTCTTGGGCAGGCTCTCCACGCTAAAGTCGGGAGGCATCCTGTAGATCACCGTTTCGATCATGAGCGCAGGGTAATGCAGGTCGACCGGCATGGCGCGCTTCTGCTCGGCAACAAACGGGTGCTTGGAGCGGGTTTCAAAGAAGACGCCCGGCAGAATCAGCCGCTTGCCGGTTGGCGCACCGAACTTTCCGCTCAGCGTGACTACGGCCATGAGGTCCTTCTCCGGGTCGTCGAGGCCGATAAAGTGATCGAAGTCGGCCTCGACCCCCTCCGGAACTTCTCCGTTCAGTTGCGCCAGAAACTCTTTTCTGACTTCATCCTCGCTGTTGGTGAGAGCCTTTTGACGCCAGTAGAGCGCTTCGGCGCCTTTGAAGATCATGCGGCCCGTGCCCTTGACGTTGCCTTCGGCATCGAAGGTCAGATCGGCGATGGCCTGGGTCACATTGTCTTTGTAGTTGGGCGCGGGAGTGGGGGCCACGGCGGGACCGGTGTCCGATTCGCGAAAGCCGGCGGTAGACGTATGGGCCCAGTGAAGCGCGCCGAATGGGCAGCCCTTCTGCGCCGGATCCAGGAAGACTTCCTTGCCTCCGATGTTGACCACGGCGATATAGTCTTCCAGTTGCTGCGTGGAGAGAAGGGCCGGGTCGAAGAGGACTGCGTTGCGGTCGGCCACCATCATGGGCCACGCCTTAAGACCGGCCGCGCGGGCCAGCGCCACGTAGAGCAGGGCCACAGAGTTGCCCGCCCCGCCCTGGTTCTTCCAGATCGCCTCCACCGTGTAGTCCTGCTTGAGCTTCTGCTGCCTGCGCTCGGCGTCGGTCTTTTGGCGGCTGAAGTCGGTATTGTCGAGCTTTTGGACGGCCGAGTAGATCTTGCGCGCCTTGTCTTCTTCGCTGTCGCCGGGGCTCACCATCCCGGCCGCGGCGGTCTTGAGCGTGCCCGTAACCTTGGCGAAGTTCTCAACGTCGCTCTTCCAGAACTCGGCTTCCTTCTTCCAGTACTCGCCGGCGGTGATCGCGTAGGTGTAATAGAAGCTCACCCGCCAGCGCAGCGAGTGGATGGGCGGCATCCAGTCCTCATGGGGCAACGGCGGAACATCCGTCATGTCCACGGTAAAGGTATCGCCGCTGTTCTTCACCTGAATCGTATCGTCATGGGGAATCCGCTGGACCATCACCCGCTCTTCCACCACCCCATGGCTATACGCGCCGCTCCGATGGATTCCCTGCTTGAACTTGAAGTGCTCCTGGTGGACGAAGTAATCCTTCTGGAGTTCCCACTCGGGTGCGGGTACCCCTCCGGACGATTCCATCTGAATCCGATACTCAAGCACGCTTCCCACTTCGACGCTGGGCAGGGAAAAGACAACCTTGTTCTCCTGCACGTCGTTTTGCTTGAGCTCAAGCAGGTCGTCCGGCTTTGCCGTCAACGGCACAATCGTTCCGTCGGCGTGGATGGTTCGCCCGTCGACCTTCACCTTGGCATAGTAGCGGCCGTAGTCGTGGTAGTAGACGACGCTCACCGTCGCCAGTTCCTTGCCCTTTTCGGCAAGAACCTTGATGCGCGCGTAATAGGTCAACTGAGCGCTGTCGGCGTCGGTGGTCTCTTCTCGATCGAGGTAGACGGCTGCGGCGCCCGGCGCCTTGGGGTCCGAGGTCATGCTCAACTCGGCCGGATCGGGCGCCTTGAACTGCGCACGCGCCATTGGAACCAGCGCGGCAGAAAGCACTAAAATCAAGATTCTCTCGGAGCTTGTCATCACTGTCCCCCCGCCGTCTGGGCCACGCGCAGCACCAGTTGCTGCTGGTCCCCGGCCGCCACCTTCTGATAGAAGCCGCGAAGATCCTGGTACTCCTCGGGCTTGGCCTGGCTGAAGGCCCGCTCCAGCTGGCGAAGGATAATAATCTGTCCCGGCGTCGCCTTGGTCTTCACGATATAGCGGGCGTGCCCGGCCCAGGTCTGGCTGCTATCGGCCGGCGCGCCCTCCACCGCCGCGCCCGCCGGAAGATCGTAGGTGATCTGCTCGATCACCTTGTCCCCGTAGCGCATGTCCACCGGCGTCTCGCGCTTCTCTTCCTTCACAAACGGCGCGCTGGTGCGGCTGGAGAAGAAGAAGCCGGGCATCAGCAGGCGTTTTGCCGTCGCCGCTCCCAGGTTCCCCGTGACCTTCACCATCGCAATCAGGTTCGTGTCCGGCGTGTCCATGCCCAGGAAGTGATCCACGTGCGCCTCGACTCCTTCGGGGAGCTCGGTCGACAAGACTCGATCGAACTGCTTTTTGACCTCCGCGTCGTCGTTGCGCAAGGCCGACTGCCGCCAGCTCAGCGCCTGCTGGCCCTTCATTGCCACCTGGAGGTTGCCGGTCACCTTGCCCTGCTCGTCGACCGTCAGCTCGCCGGTCCGAGTGGTCGTGTTGTCCAGGTAGTTAAGCTCGGGAAGCTGCACAAAACCAGCAGCATTGTTCGGCTGCTGCCGCATTCCCGCGGTGAGCGAGTGCCGCCAGTTCACCGTCTGGAACGGGCACATCTTTTCGCCGGGATCGGTCAGAATATCCTGTCCGCCGGCGGTGACAATCACGAGAGTATCGCGAAACTGATTCGCATTGAGGTACTGGTCGTCGAAGACTTCCCGGCTCCGGTCTACCATCTTCATCGCGTAGGCGTTCAGCCCTGCTGCCCGCAGCATGGCCAGGTACAGCATGGCGATATCCTCGCTGTCGCCGCTCTTCTGCTTCCAGGTGTCCTCGGCGCGTTTGGCCTCCTTGATGCCAAGAGTCTTCATCTCCGACTCGGTTTTCTTGCGGGTGTAGTCGGTGTTTTCAAGGGCCTCAACAGCGTCGTAGAGCTTCCTGGCCTTTACGAGGTCGGTATCGGAGGACGCAACGATACCCGCCACGGCCGATTTGATCGCGCCCGAGGTCTCGGCGAAGTGGTTCACTTCCTTTGACCAGCTCTTGGCTTCCTCATCCCAGAACTCCTTGGCGCTCTCCGATCCCTTGTAGTAGAAGAAGACCCGGTAGAGCACGCTATCGAGCGGCGGCATCCACTGCTCGTCGGGGATCGGGGGAATGTCGGTCAGATCGATCGAGAACCGCCCTTCCGCGTTGGTCACCACCTTTTGACCGGGAGGCAGGTGCGACCACCACATCAACGTGTCGAGCGTCTTGCCGGTCCGCGTGTCGTAGACACTCCGGCTGGTCATGTTGCCCGTGCCGGTCAGAAACGCCTTGAACGGCGAGAATGCATAGTGCGCGCTGTGAACAAAGTACTGCCGCTGGACCTCCCAGAGCGGCGATGAGACCGTGCCTTCCGGGTAGTCGATGTCGTAGCTGTACTCCAGAATGCTGCCCACCTCCGCGCTGGGCAGCGTGAAGACCTTCTTGCCCACCTTTACGTCGCCGGATTTGGCCGTCAGCAGATCCTCCGGCTTGACCTCGAGCGGAATCACGGTGCCGTCGGGGTGAATCGTCCGGCCCCGGATCGCGCTGACCTTGTTGCCTCCGCCGTAGGGAACCTCCACGGTCGCCAGTTCCTTGCCCTTCTCGGTCAGCACCTTGATGCGGGCGTAACGGATGCGTACGTGCAGGTTGTCGTCGGCGGTTTCGGAGATGTTCAGGTAGACCGCCGCCGCGCCCGGAGCCTTGGGGTCGGCGGTCATCTTCAGTTCGTCCGGCGTCGGCGGCTGAAACTGCCCGAACTGGGCGAACGCCGTGGCAGAGCAGAGGGTTGCGGCGAGAAACAGCAGCAGGCTTCTCCCGGATTTCTTCATCGTTGATTTCTCCTTCACTGTCCTGTCCTTTCCTGGGCAGCGCGCAGCACCAGTTGCTGCTGGTCGCTGGTGGCAATCTTCTGGTAGAACCCGCGAAGATCCTGATACTGGTCCGCCTGGATCACGCTCGGAGCGCGCTCGACCTGGCGCGCGACGACGATCTGGCCGGGCGAAGGTACGGTGCGCACGACAAAGCGTGCGTGAGTGCCCCAGGACTCCACCGCATCGGCGGGCGCTCCCTCGACCGTCATTCCCTCCGGCAGATGGTAGGTAATCTGCTCGGTAACCTTGCCGCCGTATCGCATGTCGATGGGCTCCTGGCGCTTTTCTTCCTTCACGAACGGCTCGATCGAGCGGCTCTCAAAGAGGAATCCGGGCAGCATCAGCCGCTTTGCGGTCGGCGCTCCCAGGGAGCCGCCAAGCGTCACGGTGGCAACCAGTTCGGCATCCGGCGCGTCGAGTCCCGCAAAGCCGGTGACATGGGCATTGGCGCCCTGGGGAACCAGGCCGGACAATTCCCGATCGAACTCCTTCTTCAATTCCTCTTCGTCGTTGCGCAGTGCGAACTGACGCCAGCGCAGCGCCTCCTGGCCCGTCATCTTGACCAGCAGCAGTCCGGTAATGGCGCCGCCGGGCTGGATCGTGACCTGGCCGATCCGCAGCGTAGTGTTCAAAAGGTGATCGAGGTCGGGCGTGCTCACCAGGCCGGGGCCGTTCGGGGACTGCCGCATGGCGCCGGCGAGGGCGTGATGCCAGCTAAGCTGCTTGAAGGCGCACATCTTCTCGCCGGGATCGAGCAGAAGATCCTGCCCGTTGCTTACAAGGTCGACGATGGTGTCGTCGAACTGATCGAGGCTGAGCAGCGCCGGGTCGAAGACGTTGCGCTCGCGATCGACGACCTTTAGCGCATAAGCCTTGAGCCCCGCAGCCCGCAGCATGGCCAGATACAGCAGCGCTATCTGTTCGCTGTCGCCGCTCTTCTGCGCCCAGATATCCTCGGCCTTGCTGGCCTCCTTCTGCCCCAGGACCCTGCGCTCCGACTCTGTCTTCTTGCGCGTGTAGGCCGTGTTGTCGAGAGCCTGGACCGCATCGTAGAGCTTCCTGGCCTTGTCGATTTCGCTATCGCCGGGCGCAAC
>Ga0326728_10001388_pt1 | contig 86038 bp, 71 predicted proteins | sample MB3enrmetagenome_FD_207602 | JGI IMG/M metagenome (GOLD analysis project Ga0326728, IMG submission 207602) | Lab enriched peat soil microbial communities from McLean, Ithaca, NY, United States - MB31MN | ecosystem: Environmental > Terrestrial > Soil > Wetlands > Peat | place: USA: New York...
TCGTTCGGGTGGCAACAGGACACAGGGGTTGCGCTCGTTGCGGGACTTAACCCAACATCTCACGACACGAGCTGACGACAGCCATGCAGCACCTGTGCAAGCTCCCCTTGCGGGGTCGTCCCACTTTCATGGTTCTACCACTTGCATGTCAAGGCCAGGTAAGGTTCTTCGCGTTGCATCGAATTAAGCCACATACTCCACCGCTTGTGCAGGCCCCCGTCAATTTCTTTGAGTTTTAATCTTGCGACCGTACTTCCCAGGCGGCGTATTTAACGCGTTGGCTACGCCACAAAAGGGGTCGATTCCTTTTACAGCAAATACGCACCGTTTACGGCTAGGACTACCAGGGTATCTAATCCTGTTTGCTCCCCTAGCTTTCGTGCCTCAGTGTCAGGAGTCGTCCAGGGACTCGCCTTCGCCACTGGTGTTCCTCTCGATCTCTACGCATTTCACTGCTACACCGAGAATTCCAGTCCCCCCTCCGACCCTCCAGCCGGATAGTATCCAATGCCGTTTCGGAGTTGAGCTCCGAGCTTTCACATCAGACTTACCCGGCCACCTACGCACCCTTTACGCCCAGTGAATCCGAACAACGCTTGGGACCTCTGTATTACCGCGGCTGCTGGCACAGAGTTAGCCGTCCCTTCCTCTTCCGCTACTATCAACTCTCCACGTGTTGGGTGAAGAGGTTTGTTCGCAACTGACAGGGGTTTACGGGCCGAAGCCAGTCATCCCCCACGCGGCGTCGCTCCATCAGGGTTTCCCCCATTGTGAAAAATTCTCGACTGCTGCCACCCGTAGGTGTCTGGACCGTGTCTCAGTTCCAGTGTGGCTGGTCGTCCTCTCAGACCAGCTACCCGTCTTCGCCTTGGTGGGCCGTTACCCCGCCAACTAGCTGATAGGCCGCGGGTTCATCATGAAGCGTCAGGCCTTGCGGTCCCCAACTTCAGCCCGCCGGAGATGCCTCCTTCGGGCCACATTCGGTATTAGCTCGCCTTTCAGCAAGTTATCCCCAACTTCATGGCAGATTACCCACGTGTTACGCACCCTTGCGCCGCTCCAATCACGCAGTATTGCTACCACGTAACCAGCGCTCGACTTGCATGTCTTATCCACGCCGCCAGCGTTCGTTCTGAGCCAGAATCAAACTCTCCGTTAAAAACGTTAGCTTGAATCTTGTCCGGGGGTTAGCCGGACTGATTTGCAATCTTTAAAACTCTCCAAATCCCGCCGCTAACCGGCGCGACTTGAAGGGGCTCTCACTATTCGCACAATTCAACTTTCAATGAGCGATTCGGGCGTTTCCTCGCCCTTTTCCGGCCCCATAAAGGGGACAAAAATCCTGAGCGCCGAATCTTCTTTTCTCAACTCGGCATCTCAGATACCTTAGTTAATCTTCAAACACCATACTCGGTTTGAAGCCGGTTGTCAACAGCTTCTGTTGTCCAACCTCTTATCGTTCTGCGAAAGAACGTTCCGCACAATACCATCCCCCACCAGCTGCGCAAGTGTTTTTTTCAAATATTTTACATTTTTTTTCACCGCCCCTGCCGTCCCAGCCCGCAATCCCAGGTGCGGAACGCAAAAAACCGGGGTCAAAGGCAGCATTCGGCGGATCATCCGGGGATTGCCGGCGGCTGAAATGTCGGGATTCTTTACACCCATCATAGCAATTGTAAACCCTTCTATACCAGCATTTTTCAGCACCTCAACCGTTAATAACGTGTGGTTGATTGTCCCCAAACGGTTGGGGCAGACGATGATGGTCTTGCATTCCAGCCTGCCGATCAGGTCCCGCACCGTGTAATCCCGGCCCAGAGGGACCATTACCCCTCCCACCCCCTCAACCAAAAGAAGGTCACAATTATCGGCAGCAGCGTGAATTTTCGCCAAAACCGCCCGCAACGGCACGTTTTGGCCGCCTTCCCTCGCCGTCGCTCCGGGCGCCAGCGGCCTGGAAAAATAGAAAGGATTGATTTCATCCAGTCCCCAATTGGCGGCTTTTCCGGGCGCGCGGTCGCCCCTGCAGCACCCGTCGGCGTCCCGCCGGCGGAATCCTCCTTCCGATTGGGGATCCGGCGTCAAATATTCCCTTTGCAGTCTTTGGAACAGGCGGGCGTCGCCCCGCGAGCCGGAGCAGAAGGGCTTCATGGCGAGGACGCGGGCGCCGCGCTCGCGCAAAAAGGCCAGCAGCAGCGCCGTCAATACTGTTTTTCCGACGCCGGTGTCCGTGCCCGTGACAAAAAGGATTTTTTTCACCCGTTCGATTTTGCCGCCCAATCCGGTTCAAGCCAAGACATGGTTTTTCCCAATGGATGATGAGTGCGCGTGGATTGAACCGTTGGCCCCTGCCATCGGATTTCTAGTCGCGCCCCGGCAAAACAGCGCCCGGCAGGCTGCGGCCGCTAATAGGGTTGCGATTGACAAAATCGGGCGGCTCCGGGCAGGCTCGGTGCCAGCGCGTCCGGCGAAAAGTTAAAGCGCCATCGTTTCCGGGGTTCGATTGACGATGAGTAATATTTTGAATTTTTACCTGGGGCTGCTGCGCAACGACCCGTGGCTTGGCCTGATCGTTGTCTTCCAGCTCTGGATGCTTGTTGACGCCATCCGGCGGGAGGAGTGGTTTTGGGCGCTGTTCATATTCTTTTTCCCGCCCTTTGGTCCGCTTTGGTATTTTTTCGCCGTCTATCGCGCCGGCCCTTCGGCCACGCTCGGATTCGAGCTTCCGGGCGCCAGCAGCCGGCGGCGCATCAAGGAGCTGGAGGGCCTCATTCACAATCTGGACAAACCTCACCATTACCTGGAACTGGGCGACATCCACTTCCAAAAGGGCAACCTGGCCAAGGCCGAGGCCGCTTACCGCGCCTCGCTGGAACGCGATCCGCAGGACATTGACGCCCGCGCCCACTTGGGCCAATGTTTGCTGCGCCAGAAGAAGGCCCAGGAGGCCTGCCCGATCCTGCGCCAAGTCTGCGCAGAAAACCCAAAGCACGATTACGGCCATTCCCTCATGGCTTACGCCGAGGCACTGGCTTCCTTGGGCGAAGTGGACGGCGCGATCACAGCCTGGAAACAAGTGCTCAACGACCACACCTACGCCCGCGCGCGCGTGCAATTGGGCGAACTCTACCTGGCCAAAAATCAGCGCGACCTGGCCCAGGCGGAGTTTCGCGGAACCATCAGCGACGACCGCCATGCCCCCGCCTTCCAGCGCAAGCGGGACCGCGTCTGGGTCCGGAAGGCCCGGCGTCTCGCGCGCTGAGTCCGAAGCGCGGCATTGAATGCGTTGGACGTCTTTGAATAATCACTCCTAATCCTAATCCTCTCATGCACCGTCTTTGATTTGCCTTCCCACCCAAGACCATCCAGAATCACACCCGTCAGTCACGCAAAACTCAACATAGTCAACTTATGGAAAAAATCGGATTTGTCGGCGTCGGCCGGATGGGCGCGAACATGGCGCGCCGCTTGAAAGAGCAGGGGTATCCCATCGCTGCCGTTTATGATGTCAACACCACGGCCGCGCAGGCTCTTGCGGCGGAATTGGGCGCTGAAGCCGCCGCGGAATTGAAGCAAGTCACCCGGTTGTCGGACGTGATCCTGACCGTCGTGACCGACGACAAGGCGATGAAGGGCATTTACACCGGCGGGTTGCTCCAGCGCAGCCGGGGAAAGTTGTTCATCAACTGCGCGACCGTTTCGCCCGCGATTCACGTGTGGGTGGAACAGAAGGCGGAAAAAACCGGCGCGCAATCCCTGGAGGCCTGCATGGCTTCCAGCATCACACAGGCGCGCGAGGGGACGCTTTATTTGATGTGCGGTGGCCGGGAGGAAGCCTTCGACCGCGCCCGGCCGATTTTGGAAAAGCTCTCCACCTCCATGCGTTACATCGGCCCTGCCGGCAAGGCGGCGCAGGTCAAGGCGCTGGTCAACATGGTCATGAACATCAACACCGCCGGGCTGGCCGAAGGCTTGGGCCTGGGCGCCGCTCTGGGCCTGGACGTGGCCCTGTTGCGCGAAGTCTTTTCACAGACTGGCGCCAACTCCCGCGTCCTCCAAACCGACGGCGAGGACATGCAGAACCGCGAGCACACTTGTTTCTTCTCCGCCGCGCACGCGGCCAAGGATTCCGGCATCGCCCTGCGCATGGCCCGGGAGCAAGGGCTGATCCTGCCGCTGGCGGTCGCCGCAAAAAAACAGTACGACAAAATGGTGGCCCAGGGACTGGGCGAGTTGGACAAATCGGGCGTCGCCGAGCTGACTTTCAAAGGACGTCACTCGCACCCGCCGCCAGCCGCGCCGGGAGCATAGTCAATACAAAACAAATTTACGGCGCCAACGCCCGGTAGAATCGGCTCGGATGGCTCCCGGCCGTCCCGTCCATGATTTGCGCGCCGCCGAAGCCCGCCGTGTTGGTGCAAACCGGCGTCCACTGCAGCAGGTCGTCCGAGGCCTGGATGACGACCGCGCCCTGGCCGGCGAAGTTGGTCAACTGGAGGCAGAATTGCCCGGCGCCGTACTGAAGGGCGCCGGCGTTGGTGAGAAAATAGACCGGCAGGTTGGTGATGGCCAGCGTCGCGAACGCGCTGGTGGTGGCGCCGTTGAGGTTGGTCAGTACGGCCTGGTAGGAGCCGGCGTCGGCCAGTTGCACGTTTGTAATTGACAGCGTCCAGTTGGTTGCGTCGGGGACGTTGCCGCCGTCCAACTGCCATTGGCAGGCCAGCGCGTTGGTGGCGCTGACGCTGAAGGCGGCGTTGCCGTGCAGCGCGACGGCCTGGTTGGCCGGTTGCCGGGTGATGGAAGGCGGCAGGCCGATGGTGAAGAAAGCGCCAAACCCATTGGAGCCTCCGTTGTAGGCGGTGCCGAATAAAATTGCGGCGGGACCCCGGAGCAGACTGATGGGATTGGCGCCGTCGGTGTTGGCGTCGTCGTACACGTAATCGAACGCATGCAACACCGTCAGCGCGCCGGCCTTGGTGCATTCAAAAATGGAACCGGCCCCATTGAGGCCGCCGTAAAAGGCGACGCCATAAATATTATTGTCATTGCCAAAAAGGATGGTTTTGGGGTTGATGCCGTCGGAATTGTATTGGTTCTCGACGCCCGACGTGCCGGGGTAGTTTGTGCCGGCTGAGAAGGAGTAGAGAGGCGTCAACACGCCCGCGGTGGTGATTGTGAAGATCGTTCCGGTGCCGTTGCTCCCGCCGACCGAGCAGGTTCCATAAAGCTGGCCGTCTTCGCCGTTGATCAGCGCGCCCTCCGGCGTCGCGCCGTCAATGCCGTTGGTAAAGGAGTAAATCGAGGTGACATGGCCGGCGGCGGTGACTTGGAAGACGGTGCCGTAACCGTTGGAGCCGCCGCCAGCCGCCGTGCCGTAAAGGTTGCCGTTGGTGAACTGCATCAACGGCGCCAGCGGCGTCCCGCCGTCCACGGTGTTGGAGAAGGAATAGAAAACGGTGATTTTCCCCTGGTGCGTGATTTGAAACACCGTCCCATAACCATTGGTCCCGCCCTCCGGCGCCGTCCCGTAGAGGTTTCTGTTTGTGCCCAGAACCAAGGCGTAGCTGGGCGCGGCCCCGTCTGCGTTGGTCAATTGCGCACTTCTTTCCCGCGTGAACGAGTATAACGAGTTCAAGGTTCCATTGGAGCTGACGTTAAAAATGGCGCCATAACCGTTGGTGCCGCCAGATTGTGTCGCGCCATAAAACAAGCCGTTGGTCCCCTGGACCAGCGCGGCATAAGGATTGGCGCCATCGCAGGTGATCGGGCTGTACTTGAAGGAGTAAACCGGCTTCATCGCTCCAGATGCGCTGAGTTGGCAAATGGCGCCAAATTGGTCCGTCCCTTCGTTGACCCCGCTGACGTAGAAATACCCATTGGTCCCCTGCATCAACCCGGCGGGATTTCCGCCATCGCCCACAGAAGGAGTTCCACTGAAAGTGTACAGGACATTGAACGTTTGCGCTGCGGCCGTCAACGCCGGCAGCCCGCAGCCTGCCGCCAGCGCCAGCCAGCGCCAAAACGGGTGGCCGCGAGTTTCGCGCCGGACCGGGCCTTTTGCAGTGAGAGTCGTAATCATGGTAATCGTCTATCGGCAGGCAGGCGGCGGGCCTTTAGTCATTCTGAGCGTGATTGATTGGGAATGACCGCACCCATTCCAGTTTGACTTCCGACGTGACGGCGGGTGGCGGGGGTTTGGGTTTGGTCAGGCAGCCCCGCCAAAATCCCAGGCCGTAAAAAATGTGGCTGGCGAAGATCAGACCTGCGATGGCTGGAAACCAATGCAGATTCCTCCACGGCGCCGCGGCCACCGACTGGGCCAGGACCGCCACCCCGTACGCCGCCAGCCCCCAGCCGCAAGGCCGCGGAAGAAACGGCAACAGCGCCAGGAAAAGGCAAAAGAGCGGCGGAACGAAATTCGGCGCCGAACGGACGGTGGGATGCAGGCGGAATTGTTCCGCCCGTCCGCGCCCGTAATTCAAGAGCATTCGGGCGAAGGCCTTCAAGGTGGGCCGCGGCCGCCGATAGACAATCAGCTCCGGATCATAGAGCAGTTTTCCGCCCCGCCGCTGCAGCTCGTCCATCAAGGCATTTTCCTCGTTGGGATAGAGCTTCTCGTTGAATCCCCCCAATTCCAGCAGTGCCTCCCGCCGGGCCAGCAAGTTGCACAGGATCAATTCCTTCTCGCTGGTGGCGCGGGGCCGTCCGACTTTCCGGTACCGCGCGCAACTGGGGCCGAACGCCAGCCACGCGCCCATGGTCAACGCAAAGGCCTGCTCCAACTTGGGCGCCTCCGGCGGACAGATGCTCGGCCCGCCCACCATCTTGACTTCGCTGGAAATGAATTGGGCCGTTGCGCGCCGCAAGTTTTCGGGAAGCGCCCTGGAATCGTCGTCCAGAAAGTAGATGATCTCGCCCCCGGCGGCCCGCACTGCGGCGTTGCGTTGCACCGAAGGCTGTTTGCCCCGCGCGACGATGATTTCCAATCTCTCCGGCGGATAATCCAGTCCGAGGACGGGCGCGACGGCGCGGACTTCGGCCAGGTCCGGCCGGGCGGCGATGATGACGCTGACTGTGGGCAGACTGTCGTTCACGTTACAAGAAACTAAAGTTTTGCGGATAAAGCGCAATGCGGAACCGACGTGGCGTACACCGGCCCGCTCCAACGGCAGTCCCCATAGATCAGAGCCTGCTCAAAAAGTTTGATTGTGGGCGATGGGGGCAATAGAGTCTTTGGCCAATGAACCATGAAATCGTTTGTTCCATGTCTTGTCTTTGCGGTCGTTGCTGAAGCGATGATCTACCGTGCAGCGGCGCGTGAATATTCGCCGGGAATTTTCGCTCTTCTTGCCGCGGCTTGGGGTTTCGGGTCACTGGTTCTCGCATGGTTCGAGCCTCGGCGACGATTTGTTTATTTTGGCTCTGTCGCTCTCTCGGCGCCTTGCATTTCGTACTCGATGCTTGGTTACGGTCTTTTGGAGATGGGTGGTTTCCTGCACGCATTTTGCGCTGGCGTGTACGCGTTGCCGTTTCACCATTTGTTTCAGCGTATCCGTGCGTGACGGCAGCCGTCATTTATATGCAACTCCGACTTTTGAGATTATTCCTCGGCTTCGCTGCTTTCGCGTGGGGCGTGTCCGTGTTTGGAGTTTTTCTCAGTTGGCCGGCGGCGTCCCAAGCTTTGGAGGGCCTGGGTGCGCGACCGATTGCTTATGACCGGATGCTTGATTATTGGCTGCGGATGGCGGCGGGAGCGTTCACTTTGGTTGGCTGTTGGTATCTGGTATTGATGATTTGGCCGAGGAAGTTCCATGCCGCCATCCCGTGCTTCGGCGGCCTGATGTTGGCGGAGGGGGTGATTTTGTTCGTTCACGGCGTGCGACTGTCGTTGCCGCCGTTCCCATTTTACGGGGATACCGCGGCGTGCTTTGTCGGCGGGGGCGGGATCCTCTATTTTTCGCGTTATGCAAAACCAAATGGGAGAGAGAATGTCAGATGAGATGAGTCGGCTCCTTTCACCCGACCGCACGCTGGCGCGCTCCAAGACTTGGCGGCGCTGCGACGGCCGCGCCGCCAGGTCAGCATCCCGCCTTGCCCGCGGCGGGACCTGTTCGTATCCTGATGGCGATGAAAACAAGGTTTGTTGTCATTCTGCTGGTGCTCAATGCCGCGGCGCTGGCGGCGGGGTTTGTCTATTTCAGCGACTATTGGGGACGGCAAACGGAGCAGGACCGCGACACGGCCCGGACTGAATTGGCCGCGTGGAAGGCCCGGGCGGCCGCGACAAAACTGACCACCCCGGCCAAGCCGCTGATTGTCTATCGCACCAATGCCTTCAACTGGAGCCAGCTCGAATCCACCAATTACCGGGAGTACGTCGCCAATCTGCGCGGCGTCGGCTGCCCGGAGAGCACGCTCAAGGACATCATCCTGACGGATGTCATGCGCCTCTACGCGCAACGGCTTGGTCAATACTACCATAACGGGCGCCCGTTCAAGTACTGGGAAACGAACGATAAACGCAAATTGACCCAGCCCCAAATCGAGGAGCGCGACCGGCAGTTGGCCCAAATTGACAAGGAGCTTCCCGCCGTCCTGCGCGAGTTGCTCGGCGTCAATTACGAGCGCGAACTCAACAAATACTTTGTGGACGCGGATGACGACAACCGCCGGCTGGGCTTTCTGTCCGAGGACAAGCGCGCGCAAATGCTGGCCTTGCGCGACCAGTTCGAGGGCGCGCGCGAACGGATTCTCTACCAGGCGCAAAAGGGGAAGCTTTCCCCGGACGACATCGAGAAGCTGCGCCAGATAGACCAGGAACAAGACGAAACTCTCTCGCGGGTCCTGACGCCGGAGGAAAAGGACCGGTACGAGTTGAGCACCTCGCCCGCCGCCGACCAGTTGCGCCAGCAATTGATCGGCTTCAACCCCACCGAGCAGGAGTTCCGCGACTTGTACCGGCGGCAGAAGGCCATTGATGACGCCTACGAATTCGAGGACACCAACGACCTGGCGGTCGCCGCCTCGCGCGCGGCCGACGAGGCGCAGATAATGAAGGATTTCAAGTCGAACCTGACCGGCGACCGAGCCGCCCAACTGGACCGCTCGCAGGACCCCGATTACCAGAGCCTGTGCGATTTGAGCCAGCGATTCGATCTGCCCGCCGGCACATCCGACACGCTGGCGGGGATGCGCCAGGCGGCCGAGGAGGAGAAACAGAAACTTCTGTCAAACCCGGATATTCCGCCGGAGCGGGTCGGGTCGGCGCTCAAGGCGATCCAGGCCGAGACGGAAAAGGCCGCGCGCGAAGCGCTGGGAGATCAGGCCTACGGCCTCTACTCGCAATCCGCCGCCTGGATCCGGAAGCTGGGCACGAACTGATTTTTCAAGTGGGCGCCGTTTTTTTCTCAATTCGGAGGTTCCAGCCGTCCTGCGAATACTTTTCGGCTATCAGTTTTCGGCAGTCCGGCGCGGCGACCAGGGGCACGTGCGCTGCCCAGGCCTCGCGCAGGGCGCTCTTGATCACGGCGGCGGGGGCGCCGAGGTTGGTCAAAAAGCGGTCATGGGGGCGGCCCTTCCGATAATCGGGTTGGCGGGAGGGAACGGGCAGGAATCTCTCCATCAAGCCCAGATCGAAGCGCAACAGGAACGTGCCGTGAAAAACCAGCGCGTGGCGCTTGCGCCTTTGGGCGTTGCCGGAAAACTTCAAACCGCCGATGGTCAAGTCGGTGAATCCCTGGACTTCCACGGGCTGGCCCAGCGCGCGCGCCAAGGCGTCGCGGTGGCGGGCCATGATGTGGCGGTTGGCGCCGGTGATGGTTTTCAGGGAGGGATGCCCGTCCGTTTTGACGATGAGGCAATAGTTCAAGCATCCCGGCCCTTGCAAAACGGTCCCGCCGCCGCTGCACCGGCGAAGGATGCCGATGCCCGCCTGGTGGCAGGCGGCCACGTTGACCTCCCGCGCCACATCGTTGGAGTAGCCGACGACGACAAAACATTGTTCCGGTTCCCAAAAGCGCAAGACTTCGCCGCCGGTCTGGTCGTCGCAAGCGTCCAGCAGGGCCTCGTCGCACGCCAGGTTGGCGGCGGGGGAGTCAAGCGTCAGATCGAGATGTTGCATGGGCGGCACCGTGTCTTGTTCTTAATCCTAATCCTAATCTTAGTCGTAATCCTAATCTGGAGAGATTAAGATTAAGATTAGGATTAGGAGAGGCAATCCGCCACTCAAAATGTGACACGCGCCGCAATGTGTCAATGACGGCGGGCCGGGGAAGGGTAGGGTCGCCTCGCCGAGGCGACCGCCCCGGGAAGTACCTGCGGACGGCTCGGAGAGCGATCCCTACCAACCGTGGCTGCCCGTCGGGGTAGTGTCCCCCCCGTAACTGACCGTAACTGACCGTAAATCGGGTCCTGATATGGCCCTTGAAGGACCCCGGGATGGCCGATTGGACGCCTTCTCCGCAAAAAACCCAAGTTGCGATAGCTTGCGATAGCTTGCGATTACCTGCGTTTTCCTGCAAACTGGCCGGCCGGTTTAGAGGCTGTTTTCGACGGTTTTGGCGAGATTCCTCTTCCTGGACAAAGTGGCAGCCCCGGACGCTTTCGGGGCTTGGCTGATAATCGAAGAAATCGGCCACGCCCGCCCCACCTGTACGCGAGGCGGGGCGAGCCTCCATCTCCTTCATTCTTTAGCCCTTAGCCTTCAGCCTTGTCTCCCTTTTCCGCTGCAAAATGTCAAAGAACAGGCGCGCGAGCGCCCTACAGGTTCCACTTTACCACGTTTTAATGGGACTTCAAATAATAATTGTAACATATTTCTCCACGCCAAAGCAGTTTTCATGCCGGGCCGGGAATTTTCCGGCGGCTTTTTCTCGCGCGGAGGCACAACGCCGCAAATGCCAATTTCCTAATGGCTGCCGCCCGGCCTTCCTCGATGACGCCTTTTTCCCGAGGGAAACCGCGACAGTTTAAAAACAGTGAGAACTGACATCTGCACAGTTCGACACGGATTTGCGCCGGACCAATCTGGCGCTCTTGAACAGTTCGGCCACATTGTGCCGGGCCATTTACGGCTATGACAACGCCTCGCGGCTGGCGTCGGTGTCCGACGGCACCAATATGGCGACCAATTCGTACCTTGCCAATTCGTCGTTGGTGGGGCAGATTGCCTTCAAACAGAGCGGCACAACGCGGATGACGACGAGCAAACAATACGATTTTTTAAACCGGCTGGGTTCCATTTCCTCCACGCCGTCCAATGCCTTCGCCTACCAGTACAACGCGGCCAGCCAGCGCACGATGAACCGGCTCTGGGACGGGAGTTATTGGCGGTACGGCTATGACGCGCTGGGGCAGGTGATTTCCGGGAACAAGTTTTGGGTGGACGAAACGCCGGTGGCCGGGCAGCAGTTTGATTACGCCTTCGACACCATCGGCAACCGGACGCAGGCGCAGGCCGGCGGGAACCAGAACGGAGCCAATTTGCGGCTGGCCAATTACACGAACAACACGCTCAACCAGATCACCAGCCGGGGCGTGCCGGGATACGTGGATGTGATGGGCGACGCCTTGGGGACCAACAGCGTCACCGTCAACGGCCTGACGGCGTATCGGAAGATCGAGTATTTCCGGCAGCAGTTGGCCGTGACGAACACCTCGGCGGCCGTCTGGCAAGGCGTGACGAACGCCTCGCCCGGCCAGACGAGTGTGACCGGGCACCTCTATGTGCCCAAGAATCCGGAGACCTGCGCTTATGACGCGGACGGCAACCTGTTAAGCGACGGACGCTGGACTTACGCTTGGGACGGTGAGAACCGGCTCCTTTCGATGACCAGCCTGAGCAGTGCTCCGAGTGGCTCGCTGCTGCAATTGCTGTTCACGTATGATTACCAGGGCCGGCGGATACAGAAGATGGTTTCCACCAAGAACGGGAGCTGTTATGTCGGCGAATACACGAACAACTACGCCTATGACGGCTGGAACTGCATCGCAATTCTTACTTCTTCCTTCAACCTTCTTAATTCCTTCCTGTGGGGATCAGACGTGAGCGGGAGCCTGCAAGGGGCGGGCGGAGTTGGAGGATTGCTGGCGGAGAACATCGTTGGCAACGGCGTTCAATTTGTCGCGTATGATGGGAATGGGAACGTGGCTGCTCTTGTTAATGCCACGAATGGAATCACTTCCGCCAATTACGACTACGGCCCCTTCGGTGAATTAATCCGCGCCACCGGCCCAATGGCCAAGCTCAATCCGTTCCGGTTCTCCACCAAATATGACGATGACGAGAGCGATTTTCTGTATTACGGGCGTAGATATTACAACCCGAGTACCGGGAGATGGCCATCCAGAGACCCGATGGAGGAGCTTGGATCGATTCTTATCACGCAGGACGTAGTGGACGAGGATGCCGAGTCAGAAAACGACGGGAGTCCCTATCGCTTTGCGAATAACAATCCCATCACCGAAACCGATACGCTCGGGCTTTGGCCTTCTTCCAGCCCATTCCTCGGTTTCTTGATAAACGGCCACCCAATACCCCTCACTCATCAAAATGCAAATCATGCGTCGTTGCCGACTGGCAGTCTCGATATGATCATGATTGACGGAGCGACCAAGTTTGTTGACACGTTTCAGGGCACGCAAGACTCGTACATGCACGCAATGAAGGCGCCGGGCCAAGACGGTGGAATCGCGAAACAACGGGCTAACGCATTCGTTAAGGAACATCTTATAGCGGCGGAAAGCGAGTTATGCGGCTGTCAGGGAGATCGCGACAAGGCGTTATTCGACTTTGGGATGGCGCTTCATACAGTTCAAGATTCGACATCGCCTGCGCATAACTCTCCCCAAAATGAGCCCAAGACTTGGGATGGGTTGAGCCATTGGATCAAAGCTCTACGACATGTCAAACACGAAGACTTTGACCCTGGTCCGGGCAGCGCTTTGTATAGGGCAACTGCTGATTTTTGGAAATACTTTCAGTGCATAAATAGTGCGCCACCACTTCCAGACAACTTTTTCACTTGGGGCACCGACCAGAATCCCAGACGAAAATGAGGCTTGAATCGCTCGTTATTGCTACCGTGCTGTTTAGTGTCGCACAGGGTTGGACACAAGCGACAAAGGTGGCCGGAACACAACAGGTATTCGATGTCACTCAGGCGCAGGCTGTCACTGCCATCAGCAATGCATTCGCTCAATGGCACTATAAGAGAATGGACTTGGAATCAGCGAAATATGACGGCTCGGTGCCCGGCTGGCACGGAACCAATGGATGGATATTGTTTCCTTTGGACGGCCCCATCACAGTCACACCGTGGAGAAACTCGAAAGAGCTTGTTCCTTATATTCCGACTTTTCACATTACTGTTCAAGCGCTTGGAACTAATCGTACGATTATTGCCGTACGAACCATTGATGCCAGGGTCATTCACGGCAAGGAAATCGGCGTCCACGGTGGTTGGGCACACCATGAAGTGAACGTCCCGCCAGTATTGAGTGAAGAAACCAACGTCCTTATGGCCATTTCCAATGTATTACTTACTGCGAACAGCCGCAGAACGAATATCGCTCCAAGTGTCACAATTACGAGACCGACGAAGCCGCCTGCAGTACCCGGAACAGAGCAAGCGGCTTTCGAGGAGGCCGTGAAAGCCGCCCAAGCTGCGAGGGCCAAGCCTGCCGGAACCAACCAATAAACGGGTCTTGCAGAATCGCATATCGTCTTTTTTTTCGCAAGCCAGTTCGATTCGTAAACCGGTCCTAACATTGTTGTATTGTTGCTTGACAGAGCGGACGAACTGAGAGCCATTCGTAAGCGTCACCCGTAGTGCCTCTATCAATAGATAGCAGAAGTGTCGTAGTCTCTGGCTATGACATCTACGGAAAGCTCTGGCCAGATTCTCAAGACCGATGCGTTGGCCCGGGTCAGGACGCCGCCGGAACGGCGGCAGCAACTGCTCGATGAATTCGAGAGCAGCGGTCTGAGCGGGGTCAAGTTTGCGGCCCTGGTGGGGGTCAAGTATTCGACGTTGGCCGGCTGGGCTGCCAAGCGGCGGCGCCAAGGGCAGGCCGGTTCATCGGCCGGGCCGCCGTCCCAAAGCCCCTCCAAGCTGCGGTGGGTGGAAGCGGTCCTGGATCAGGCCCAAGGCCAGCCGGGCCGCAACGTTTCGGTGTTGACGGTTCAGTTGCCCGGTGGCGCGCGCTTGGAGATCGGCCACCTCCACCAAGTGGAGTTGGCCGCCGCCTTGGTGCGGGCCTTGGCCCAGCACCCGGTCCCATGCTGAGTTTTTCGGGCAGCCTCAAGGTGTTCGTGAGCCTGGAGCCGTGTGATTTGCGCAAGAGCTTCAATGGGCTGCACGGGCTGGCCACCGAGCGCCTGGGCGAGGACCCGCGCCAGGGGGCCTTGTTTGTTTTCACCAATCGCCGGCGCACCCGGCTCAAGATGTTGTGCTGGGACGGAACGTAACGGGGTCAGTTAATGGTATTGTCATATTTTACAGATTCTTACCTTGCCGATAGAGCAGCCAAGTCAGATAACCCCGGCTGCCCATCCCCAGGCGCTCCGCAATCCATAACGGGGTCGCCCATTCCCGCCAACCGAGTTAGAGGCGCGACTGCGTCTGGTTCTCCAATCATTCAAGCCCAAATTCGGCATCAGTCAAGATAGGCTCTTGCCCCGCGTCCTGAGAGCGGCGGCTTTCGCTCCGGATTCGCTCCCCATTCCCCTCATTCTCCGCTCCGCGAATCCACCGCACTCATGCCGCGCCCAATTCCAGCTTGTCCCTCAGTGGAAAGGCTCCCCGTTCCGCTTCCTCGTTCTCTTGTTCCGATTACGATGCTCGGTCTTGCTCCGCTCGCTCTGCGCGTCTAAACCTCCACAACCGGGCGAACGCTCCACAGCGAGTCTTTCCCCTTAATACGGGTCCCAGCATTACCACAATGCCGATTGGCAGGAAGGGCGGGATGCCCGATATTCCCGGTACGCGGGAGAGATTCGGCTGCAGTACTGTGACTACAAACAAACAAAATGTTGATATGCTAGGAACCCTGCGAGCGATGCACGGACCGGGCCGGCCGCACCTCATCCTGGTGCGGCGGCATTTATTGCACCCCGTTGATTTTGTCGAAGAGGACCGCCTCGCGTAACATCATCCGGTGATAAATCCGCTGGCAGGCTTCCGCCGGAAAGGCGCTCGAGGGAACGAGGTTCATTGTGCGACTGTTTTCGCCACCCACGCCACCCGTATAATTGTAAGCCGCCATTTTGCCAATCTGCTCGTCTAATTTCTGCCTGTCACCCGTCTTGGTAAAAACCACCCCGACCAGGAACGGGAACTCCGAATCATCAATTTCAAGTTTCACCAGCGAGATACCGGCGTTTTGGGCCGCGGCCTGCATCGCGCGGGTCAATCCCTCCTTGGTATAGGAAGCGTCCAGGTTGGCGGGCGGCGCCACCGGGTTTCCAAGATAATCAAACAAAACCTGATTCGGCCCCGTGGAGGAGACCGGTTGCCGGACACCGGGCTTTTCCGAGCGCGAGGCGGAATCGCGGTAACGCCATTGCTTGTGGCGAAGCACCCATCGGCCCTGACCGAAATAAACTCCGCCGAACCCTTGCCCCGTGGCGTGGGAATAAAACGTCAAATGCAAATATCCTTCGTCCGTCACCTTCTTAATCAAACGGAACGCGCCCGTGCCTTTGATGACATGCACCGTCTGTTGCGTATCAATGGGGGACGAGGTCTTGTTGGTGGTGGTTGCGAAGAACGACAAATCCGCCTCATCCTGCGAATTCAGCGTGTAGGCGCCCGTCACGCAATACGTTCCGCCGGGCCGGATGTCATCGGTGGTCCCGCGCAATTCCTGGATCGTGATGTTGTCGCCGGGCGCAAACTCGCTGTCGCCCAGTTGGTATTGCACCACGCGCGGAAAATCCCGCGGCGGGTTGCCGGGGGTAGTTGTGCCTGCGAGCAACGGCAAGGCGCCGCACGCGGCCGCAAGACCTGATAGGAGTTTTATAGGGTTGATTTTCATAATCGGTTTCGATCGGTTTGAGGTTTTTAATTCTTCACCAGCAAAGCCCCATCCGCGACAAGCGTGTCGGAGGTCAGGGCGTCAATGACCAGATTGCCTTCCTTGCGGAAGGTGTAACTCGGCATGGAGTAGGAAACATGGATGAGAACTTCGCGGTTGTCGGCGGGCGCCGGGATGCGTGCCGTTTCCAAACGCGAATTCCGTCCGGCAACAAAATGGCGTCCGGTCCAGATCGCGACCATCAGAATGACGGCTGCCGTGGCGAATGGCCAGGCGAGGCGGCTCCAAAATAAAACAAACGGCCGTTCGCGGGGTTCGGCCATCTTTCGTTCCACCGCCGTTGCCATGCGGCGCTGGGCGGCGGAATCCAGCGCAACCGTTTCGACGGCTTGTTCGAGCCGGCTGAAAAGCGATTGCGCAAGCTGCGACTCCCGTTGCACCGCTTCGCGGCAGGCGGGGCATCCGGCAAGATGTTTTTCCGCCGCGGCCTTCCCGGAGGGCGAAAGCGAGTCGTCCAGATAATCGTATAAATTCTCTCGCAGGTGTTCGCAGTTCATACCGTCTCCTTTGTGCCGCCGGCGCCGAAAAGGTTCATTTCCGCCGGGAGGAGTTTTTGCATTTCCCGGAGGGCGTAGTGCAGCCGGGATTTCACGGTGCCTTTGGAGACGCCGAGGTGCCGCGCCATTTCGCGGATTTTCATGTGCTCATAATAGCGCAACACCAAGACCTCCCGGTGCGAATCGGAAAGCTGCCGCAACGCCCGCGCGAGTTCGGCCGCAGCACTCTGGAAATCCAATGCGCCGGGCCGATCCTCCAAAACCGTAACCTCCTGCGCGGCCAATTCATTGTCATACACGAGGCGTTTGCAGTCCCGGCGGTAATGGCGCGTCAAATTGACTAAAATTGAGTGCAGCCACGTATAGAGACTGGCTTGTCCCCGAAACCGATGCACCGAACGAAGCGCCTCCACGAAAGCGTCCTGCACCAAGTCCTGCGCGTTGGTTTCATCTCCGCACAGCAACGTGGCCGAACGAAGCAGGCGATTGCCATGCGTTTGGATCAACGCTTCGATGGCTGCTGAGTCGCGGCCTTTCAGGGCCGCGACCAGTTTCACTTCATCCATGCCTATTTGTGCCACGAACGAAAAAAGAGTTCAAATTCCGGTATTGAGTTGCGCGGCGCAACTCGAGTCGTGTCGAATTGGGGTGTCAAATGGGGGTTGCATTTTGGCGGGAGTGGGATACTTTATGGACGCCGGAATTAACCGGCGGAATCGTTGTCTTTTTATGAGTTGGCTAATATTTGCGTTGATGACTGTTGTCTCGTGGGGGCTGTACGGGATTTTCCTGCATAGCGGCCAGACGGCCATGAAGGACCAATCCAACGGCCTCTTTAAAGCGTTCCTCTTTGTCGGCCTGGCCTACTTTCTGACGGCCGTCCTGGCGCCGATGGCCATGCTGGCCATGCGCAAGGCAACCTGGACTTTTTCCCCCGCCGGGATGGGTTGGTCGCTGCTGGCGGGGATCGTCGGCGCGGCGGGCGCGTTTTGCGTGCTGCTGGCCTTTGGCTCCAAAGGGACGCCCGGCGTGGTGATGTCCATCGTTTTTGCCGGCGCCCCGATTGTCAACGCAATCGTCGCCATGATTGAGCATCCGCCGGCCGGCGGTTGGGGAGCGATTCGATGGCCGTTTTACCTGGGCATCGTGCTGGCGGCAGCGGGCGGATGCCTGGTGACGTTTTTCAAGCCGCCGCCCGCCCGTGCGCACGCTCCCGCCGCGCAGATGGCGGTCGAAAACCCGGCGCGACAGCAATGACAGGCGATTTTCTCACGCGCGAAGAGATGGAGGCCCATCAACTTGCGCAATTGCGGCGACTGCTCGGCGTCATCTTGCCCGGCAACGCCTTTTACCGGAACAAATTCGCCGGCCTGGACACGAAGGTGGTGAGCCTGGAGGATTTCGCGGCGCGATTTCCATTTACGACAAAACAGGAGTTGGTGCAGGACCAGTCGAGCCATCCCCCGTTCGGTTCCAACCTCACGTATCCAGTCGTCAGCTACACGCGTTTTCATCAGACCAGCGGCACGAGCCGCTGGCCCTTGCGCTGGCTGGACACGCCGGAAAGCTGGGCCTGGATGGTGGAAAGCTGGATGGACATTTACCGGGCGGCGGGCGTGACCGCGCGCGACCGGGTTTATTTCGCCTTTACCTTCGGGCCGTTCATCGGGTTCTGGCTGGCCTTTGAGGCGGCGCAGCAATTGGGGTGCCTATGCATTCCGGGCGGCGGACTGAGCACCCAAGGGCGCTTGCGCGCCATTCTGGATAACCAGGCCACGGTGGTGTGCTGCACGCCCAGTTACGCCGCGCGCCTGGCGGAGACGGCGGCGCTGGATAAAATGGACCTCAAGGCCGGCGCGGCGCGCGTCATCATCGTGGCCGGCGAACCCGGCGGCAGCGTGCCCGCAACGCGAGGGCGGTTGGAAGAACTTTGGCCGGGGGCGAGAATCTTCGACCACCACGGCATGACGGAGACCGGGCCGGTGTCGCATGAATGTCCTTCGCAACCGGGCACGCTGCACATTCTGGAGCGGGCGTATCTGGCGGAAATCATCGGTCCGGACGGACGGCCGGCGCGGGCGGGGGAAACGGGAGAATTGGTCTTGACGGCGTTGGGGCGGACCGGCTCGCCGCTGCTGCGTTACCGCACCGGGGACCTGGCGCGGGCGGGCGGGCCTTGCGCCTGCGGGCGGCCGGAGAGGGCGCTGCCCGGCGGCCTGCTGGGAAGGACGGACGAAATGGTCATCATCCGCGGCGTCAACATTTATCCGACGGCGGTGGAGGAGGTGCTGCGCGGCTTTCCAGAAATCGCCGAGTACCAGGTCGAAGTCAGCCGCTGCCGCAGCCTGCTGGAAATGAGCGTGCGCATCGAGGCGCTGAACGGCGGCGCGGAGTCGGCGACGCTGGCTGGGCGGGTGCAGGAGGCGCTGCATGGGGTCTTCAACTTGCGCGTGCCGGTGGCGCTGGCCCCTGCGGGAAGCCTGCCGCGTTTCGAGATGAAGGCCCGGCGGTGGAATTTTGCCGTTGATGTCGCGGGGCAGCCGGGGTAGGCTGCGCGGCACCATGAGATTTGGCATCAATACTTTTTTATTCACGTCGCCCTTCACCACGCAAAGCACCCGGCTGTTTCCCAAGTTCAAAGGCTGGGGCTTTGACACCGTCGAGATCGCCATCGAGGACCCCTCGCACATTGATCCGCCGAAGGTCAAGCGCGAGTTGGACAAGGCGGGGCTGGCCTGCGGCTCGGCGTGCGCGTGCCTGGGGCCGGAGCGGGACTTGCGCGGCACGACGCGTCAACAACAAGCATCGCTCAAATACATGATGGCCGTCCTGGACCAGATGGTGGCGCTGGATTGCCCCACGCTGATGGGACCGGTTTATTCCTCGGTTGGGCGCGCTGAGGCGGTGGCGCCGGGGGAATACCGGCGGCAATGGCGCACGGTGGTCAAGCATCTCAAGACGCTCTGCCGCTGCGCCGGCGACAAGGGGAAAAAGGTCTGCATGGAACCGCTGAACCGTTTTGAAACCGACTTCATCAACACCTGCGACCAGGCGCTGAACATGGTGGCCGACGTCGGCAGCCCGGCCCTGTTGCTCCAATTGGACACCTTTCACATGAACATCGAGGAAAAAAGCCAGCCGGCGGCCATTCGCAAGGCGGGCAAGTTGCTGGGCCATTTCCACGCCTGCGGCAGCGACCGCGGCACCCCAGGCGGCGACCACATTGATTGGAAGGGGATCGCCGCCGCGCTCAAAGAGATCGGATACGACAAGGATATTGTCATCGAATCGTTCACGAGCGATGTCAAAGTCATTGCGCGGGCGGCGGCCATCTGGCGCCGGATCGAGCCGACGCGCGACGGGATCGCCGTCAATGGCCTGAAGTTTTTGCGAGGCGTGCTGGGAACATCCACCGCGGCCTGATTGTGAAAGAGGCGCAGTTCAAGGACCTGCCGATAAAAAGTATGCCCTGAACAAACCGTTCAGCGCCGGCCCGCAAACCACTTTCGCGTGCCAAAAAGCAGTCCTCCTATGGCAGTCAGCGCAACGATGCTTGGTTCAGGAACCGATGTGGGAGAAAACGAGATGTCGTCAACGTTCCAATTATTGTAGCTGCCTCCCAAGGCCGAAAATGTCAGCTCCTCTGTGTCGCCAGCCCATGCCGAAATATTAGCCCCGTAGAGAGTATAATTTGCCCCGCTTCCGACGGCGGCGAATGGAACGACTTGTGATCCTATAAGAACGTCCATTGGTCCGATGCCTGGCTGGGCCTCGAAGAGCAGGGACTGCGTGCCAGTGGGTATCAGGCCAGTTTGGCTTATTGATGCCGTTGAGCCTGGGACAATGCCTTGCAGAAGAACACTGTAGTTTCCGTCAATAGGGGCATAACCGAATGCGTCACCAGGACCTACGACCATAACCCACGTAGCTCCGAGGGATGGATCGTTTTCGGTAATCTGTGACTGCTGGACGCCATCTATGGTCACTGTCCAGTATGGCAGCGCGCTGGCGGCAGTGACCTCGTAAGGATAGTATGGGCTTCCAACGACGATGACCGGATCAGCTTGCTCAAAATTCAAGTTTTGGAAAGTGCCTTGGGCCTGAGCTGATAACGCGGCGAAAAGAACAACTGAAGCCGCGGCAATTAATGATTGGATTTTCATATTGGCATTATTTTCTTATAAATGGATCGCCAACCGCCTGAAAGACGGGCGACGGGCTGTACGCTTGAGCAGCCCACGCCGAGATAGCGAAGGATTTGCCGGCGGCCCAATCTCCATAATAGACGGCGGCGTTCGGTTTTCCACCCGTTCCTGGCTCGTTGACAGTCGTTACTGCGCCGACGGGCGTATTGGAATAGTTTGTTCCGCCAAAAGCATTGGTGGCGAACCATGTAAGATAACCTGCCTGAAAGGTAACGCGCTGGCCGTTAAAGGAGTCTATGGTGGTCATAATATACCATCCACTGTCGCCAAAAAAACGAACCGTGCCGTCCACGAACATGTTGCCGTCTCCAAGGCCAAAGTCCCAACCGTCGGTAAAGTAGCCCGCAACGTTCGTTGCCTGGCTAGTATAATTGGGGACACCATACAGATTCGTTCCAGTTGTTCCAATCACGGTGGCTGTGGGAGTGACGTTTGTCACTCCGAATTGCGCATTCGTTGCGTAAATACTGTAGACACTTGGCGGATCGCCGGTGAAGTCAAAATACCAGTTGCTATTCGTGTAACTCGCCGCACTGGCACTGATAAAAAGTGTTCGTGGTGGATTTCCATTGGCCATGTTTGTCAGCTTGTTAATGTAAGCGATACAGTCGTTGGTGCCATCCGAGCTGTTGAAGTTTGTGCCCGATAGGCCATTCATATTAATTGCCGTTACGAAGGGATACCAGCCCGGTGCAGTCGAATTATGTAATTGGCACTGAACACTAGGGGCATCGTTACCGCCCCATTGTGTGTCCTCGGTATTGGTAATAATATCAACTTCTTGCGGAACATTCTGAAACAAAATCACGTAAAGCGGGCGTTTGGTCGGGTTATTGGACAACCACATCTGCACCTGTGGCTGAAAGTTAGTGGTGAAGTTAGTGGGTGTTATGGGATCGTTAGTTGTGACGCCGATTCCGAGTACATTGGCATTACTGACCATAGGTCGATGAGTCAGGTAGTATTGGCACACGTTCCAACTGTCAAGGGAATTCGTGTTGTAAATGAGCAGCAAATCCTTTGAAACATCAACCGGGTATTGCACCAGCGGCGAAAAGATGGCAGCCATTGTGTGGTTGGCGCCGGCGGCAATCAGTTTTACAACGATGGGCGGATAGAAATTGGTCTGGAAGCTTGGTGGTGAGGTGTAAGGGTCGCTTGTAATGACGTTGGTTGGTACTTGGGCGGGGACGTTTGTCTGGCCGCTGCAGTTGTCTCCCCATGCAACGACGGCGCCGTTGTTCAGCAAGGCCACGCTGTGATAGTCACCAGCCGCAATGGCCATGACGCCATTGCTGGCAGCGGCAGGGACCATGGACTGGCCAAAATCATATCCGTCAGCAGGGTTATTCGATGTGCCTGCTCCCCACGCCACCACCTGGCCATTGGTCAGCAGCGCCAAGGAGTGAAAGCGCCCGGCGGCAATAGCCACCACGTTGGACAAACAATTTGTCGGCACGGTCGTCTCCTCGTTTGTCGCGTAACCCCAAGCCGCGATGTTTCCGTTGGCTTGCAACGCCAAAGTATGCATCGCCCCCGCCGCGATGGCAATGACGTTGGACAAGTTGCCAGGTACATTGGTAACGGCGGGGTTCAGGCCGGGGTTGTTGGCGCTCCAAGCTGTCACAGTGCCATTGTTCGACAGCGCCACGTCGAATTGCCAGCCGCAGGCGATGGCTTGGACATTGGTAAGATTCGCAGGGACAGAATTGCCGAACGCTCCGTTCACCCCCCAATTTTTAACCGTTCCGTTCGTCAGCAAGGCGAGGGCTTGCCCGAGGCCCGCCGCCACGGCTACGACGCCAGAGGTCGGCGGCAGGGAGACGAAATTGGTGTTGGTTACGGAGTAAAGATTGGTGCCATTCGAGTAATAGCCCCATTGCGCCACTGTCCCCGCATCAGTCACAGCCACCGATTGGTACTCCCCGGCCGCGATGGCGGTCGCATTGGTCAGCGTAGCCGGCCGGTTGCATTCTCCGTAAGTATCATCCCCCCACGCTTCCACCATGCCAGGCAGTGCCACGAGCATATTCCATGAGATGTTGGTGCTGCCCGCCGCGTTTGTAATGACAACAGTGTAAATGCCCTCGTTGGTGGGGGTAAGATCAAAACCATCGTAGGTGACGGGCAGACTGGGAATCGTGTAACTGGAGTTGGTAGCCCCTGGGATATTGGTGCCATTGAACTGCCAACCGTAGTTCAACGGATATTCCGATTGTCCGGCGGTAATCGCCACAACGCTCAGGGGTGGTCCGTAATTCATCCAAATCGGGCCGGGGGCCTGAGGCGTTGTGGAACCGATTCCGGGCGCGACCACGAGCGTAAAAGTCGCCACCGAACTCGTGATCGAGCCGAAGTCTGTGGATACGACCACGTCGTAATTGCCATTGTTGCGGGCTCGCACGTTGGTCAGCGTCAGTGTCGCATTGGTCGCGCCCGTTATGTTCACGCCATTAAACTGCCACTGATATTGCACGCCCGCAACCCCTTCTCCTTGAGCGGAAAAGGTCACACTCCCGCCCGCCGGGGCATATTGGTCGGTCGGTTGTGTAAAGATGACCGGGTCGAGCATGCCGGATTCAATGATCAGGTTGTGATCGAAGCCGGCCGAAATCGCTTTCACCCCAACCACTCCGGGCAGGATATTGGTCAAGGAGGACTCTCCCCAAGCCACCACCGTGCCGCCACCCAGCAGAGCCAAGCCTGCCTCACCCCCGGTCGCCACAGCCACAACATTGGACAATCCGGCAGGAACATTGGTGACCCCTGAGTAAGGATCGCCCCAGGCTTCCACGGTTCCATTCTTCCGCAACGCCACGGCGTTTCCCGCGCCAGCCGCAATCGCGACTGCATTGCTAGTCAGATCGGCCGGCACATTGGTGGGATAGCCAAATAAAGGGTCATCATAACCCCAAGCCGTCACGGTGCCATTGCTCGACAAAGCAAGGTTGAATTGCCAACCGCAAGCGATGGCGGAGACATTCGTTAGATTGAGGTTCGTCGGAACCTTCGTTCCAAACGCCGCCCCTGTGCCATAGACGTTGGTGAATCCCCAAGCAACGCAAGTCCCATTGGACATCAATGCCAGGTCCTGGCCACCACCCGCTGCCACGGCCACCACGCCGGAGGTCGGCGGCGCGCTGGCGTAAGTACGGTTGGTCACGGAGGAGTAGTAGTTTGTTCCGTCCCAATAATATCCCCAATTTGTGACCGAGCCGTTGGCCAGCAGGGCGACGCCGTGAAAATACCCTGCGGCGATGCCGACGACATTGGTCAATCCTGCCGGAATGGTCGTTTCTCCGTAGGTATTATCTCCCCACCCGATGACCGTTCCGTTATTCCGCAAGGCCAGACTGAAATAACCACCGGCGGCTATGGCCACGGCGTTACTCAGCCCTTCAGGCACATCCAATTGGCCGTAAGTATTTTGGCCGTCGAAGGCAAGCGTCCACGTGAGTGCGGGTAGTTCCAGCGCATAAAACGCCTGCCCGGGCGGCTGGTTGGTAAAAGTATAAGCATTGCACGTCAATCCCTGGCCAATCCACGTCCACTGGTAATCGGCCAGACTGTTGTTCAGAGCGGGGGTTGCGAAGATGTCGTAAAACACGCCGTTGGTTCCGCCCTGAATGGCGAAACTGATGCTGGTGGTGCCGTTGGGTTGGGGCGTTGCGACAATGTTTGTGATATAGAACGGCCCGCCCGGAGAACAGTTCGTGTCATTATCCGGGTCATAGACATTGCCGGGGGTGCGGATGGTGGACATTTGAAAACCCCCTATCCCCAACCCCCGCCGCCTTGCTCCCCTGGGGCAAGCGGACCCAAGGCCGCCTCGGAAGCGGTCATGCTGTAATAAATGCCGACATTGTTTGTGGTCAGCCAAGAGCCGAAAGAGTAAAACTCCTCGAAATCGGCCCCGGCAGTGTTGGTGCCGGAAAGAGTGCTGCCCAAGACCATTTCAGCGACGGAGGCCGGAACGGAAGCCACAGCCGCGCCTTGCGCGGCCAGCGCGCCATCAAGAAACAGCGCGGTTCCCTGAGGGCCATAATCCAAAACAATATTGTGCGGTGAGGCCGCTTGCCAGGAAATCGGCGCTTGCAGAACCTCCTGCATCCCCGTCCCGGTCTGGCTGAACAAAACGACCGTACTGCCGTCCGCACTGACTTGGAGTGACCAAGCGCACGCCGATCCGGCACCGCTTACGGCGTCCAGTTCCAACAACGTGGCGGGCGTGCCAGGACCGGCGCCACTGCTCCAGAAGGGCATTACCCACCAGCGCAGCGCCCCGCCTATGTCCGAGGTCACGTTGGTCTGTCCGCTGTCATTGAGCGCGGGAACGACAAACGGCGTCACAGATTCGTCCGACCGCTGGAGAGCGTAACCGGACCAGCTTTCATCCAGCATGCCCAAGCCGGGAATGATAAGCTCGCTATTGGTTTCGCCCAAAAAGTAATCCTCATCGAAACTTTCGTGATACAGAGGGGCCTGTTCAGGCGCCGGGGGCAAAGGCGGGCGAGGCATGGCGCAAACACCGTGCGCCCAAAATAAACCCCCTAAAATCAGCGCGTAAATTAGCCTGTCAAAAAGACTCCGGCGAAGGTTGCTGGTTGATGTCGTTTTCATCGTTGTTTAGGCGATGTCTTTCTTCGAGTTTTCCGTGTTCTTTCGCGCCCGACGCCTCCCCGGCAACGGCCCGAAAGATGCTCCAAATATGGAGCAATCCGACGCCAAATTCCCAATATTGTCAAGCTCCAATTTTGGAGCATGGCACGAAAATTAAAGCAGTTGCGCAATATCGTCGGCCCGCAGGTCAGGAAACTGCGATATGAGAAAGGGCTGACGCAGGAGCTTTTCGCGGCCAGGTGTTCGGTGCTTGGACTTGAATTGAGTCGAGCCACTCTTTCCAAAATTGAGGCCCAGCTTCGTTGTGTTTCCGACTTCGAGTTGACGGTTTTGGCGGAGGCGCTCAGAGTGAACGTAGTGGTTCTGCTGCCACCTCGTCCAACGCCAGTTCGCTAATGCGTCGGGACTGGCCTGCATCCCGGTTTCTGAATGGAGCGTGTGTTCCGAATGCTTCATGTTTGGAGTTGCCACGGACATGGGGCATCGGTTATCAATCGAAAGCATGAGAACAATGGCGGTCGTTTTTATTGTTGTCAGTTGCGCGTCGGCGGCGTTTTGCGCGGACAAAAAAATCGTTTTTGTGGCCGGGCCGCCCAGCCACGGGCCGGGCGAGCATGAATACCGCGCGGGCTGCCTGCTGTTGCAGAAATGGCTGCGCGATGTGCCCGGCCTCCAGACGGTGGTCTATTCCAACGGCTGGCCCGCGGATGCCGGTGCCTTTGACGGGGCCGATGCGATTGTCCTTTCCATGAGCGGCGGGGGCGAGCATCCCGCGCTCCAGGACGACCACCTCCAACAACTGCGCCCGCTGATGGAGAAGGGAGTCGGGCTGGCCTGCATTCATTGGGCCGTCGAGGTGACCAAGGAGAAGGGCGAAACGGAGTTTCTGCAATGGCTGGGCGGCGCTTATGAAATCAATTGGTCGGTCAACCCGACGTGGACGGCGGATTTCACCGCGTTGCCGGAACATCCGATCACGCGCGGGGTCAAGCCGTTTAAGATGCACGACGAGTGGTATTTTCATTTGCGTTTTCCGGAGGGAATGAAAGGCGTCACGCCCATTTTGGCCCCCGTCGCGCCGGAGAGCACGATGGACCGGCCCGACGGGCCGCATTCGGGCAACCCGGCGGTGCGCGCGGCGGTCAAGGCAGGCGAGCCGCAAACGGTGTGTTGGGCCTTCGAGCGGCCCGGCGGCGGGCGCGGGTTTGGGTTCACCGGAGCGCATTATCACAAGAACTGGGGCGAGGGGAATTTTCGCAAGATCGTCTTGAACGGCCTGCTCTGGATCGCCAAGGCGGACGTGCCGGAAAACGGGGTGGAAAGCACGGTGACGCCGGAGGACGTGAAGGAGAACCTCGACGCCAAAGGGCAGGGGAGATGAGGTCGCGCGGGTCTCAGGCCGCGTCAAGGGGAGAATTGAGAATAACTTTTTGAAGAATTGTCTTGTATTCTTCCGAGCTGAGGTCTAGGGAGGGGGAAATCGTTGGCAATTATGTTGAAGCAACTTGATATTCTCATTGGCTTTGCGGCTGTGATGTCGTTGGTCAGCCTGTTGGTCACGATCCTGACGCAGATGGTTTCGGCGCTGCTGGGTTTACGCGGCCTGAATCTGGCAGATGCCCTGGTGGCCATGATTCATAAGATTGATCCCGATTTCGACAAAGGAGAGGGGGAACTGGCGAAAGAGCTTGTGGACAAAATTCTTACCAATCCGGTCATCTCGGATTCGACGCTGTCCATGGACAAGGATCGCGGCAAGCTCGAAGGTATATTCAAGGTATGGAAAAGGGCCTCGACAATCCGGTCGGACGAATTCCTGGGGATGATCCGCCAAGCGGCCGGTGTGGAACCTGGCACATGGGTTGAAAACGGCGCGCTTGATCAGGCAAAAAAAGACGCGGACGACGCCGTGAAGGCTGCGAATCAAACCGACGTGGCAGCGGGGAAAAAGGACGCGATGGACAAAACAAAAGCCGCCCAAGAAAGCCGCGCAAAGTTCGCCGCAGTCAAACTGTTGCATGCTCTGCAGCACAAAGACAAGACCGCCGAGGCCGTTCAGTTGAAAGCAGCCCAGTTGAAAGCAGTTGGGATGGAAGCAGCCTTGCCGAATCTCACCGGAGCCTTTCTTGATCAGGCTAAGAGCCGATTGGAACAACTCAAAATGGACGCGATCGCCACGAGATCCAAACAGGTGGAGAAATGGTTCGATGCGGCTCAGGACCGCGCCCAGCAATGGTTCACCATGCATACACGGGTCTGGACAGTGATTTTCGCGGCTGCAACGGCCTTTGTTCTGCAACTGGACACTTTCCGGCTGTTCACGCAGCTCTCAACGGACTCCGATTTGCGCGCCAAATTGGTCAATTATTCGCAAACCACTCTTCAGAAGAAGGCGGATGAAGTCTTTACAAACACACTCTCGCGCGCCGCGATAAATCTTGAGGCGATCCATCAACTGCAAACTTCCAACGATGCCCCACCGGCCCTGAAGACCAACCAGGTGCCGCCGGATCTTCGCCTGGATGTCACGGCGGACGTGGAGAATTGGCTGGCCGATCAGGGAGGGACGAACGCGACACACCTCCGCGATGAATTCCGATACGTCGAGCAGAGTATCGTCAAGAGGAATTACGATCGCGCCGGGAGAGATTTCGCCGAATTATCCGACAGTTTCAGCAAAACCGGTTTTCAACTCCTGCCCGAACCTTATCCGTATCCCTTTATCAAGGAAGGGAAATCGTCGAGCTGCCTTTCGAACTGGCACTGGAGCAAACAATGGAGCTGGCCCCTGCGCCGTCTGCTTGGGATTCTGGTGTCCGCTGCGCTCTTAAGCCTTGGCGCGCCGTTCTGGTTCAATAATCTAAAGACGCTGGCCAGCCTGCGTCCATTGCTCGCCAAAAACATCGAAGAAGAAGACAAGAAAAAAGGGAAGGGCAAATAATCTGCCGAACCCCACCGTCCCGGACTTGCCTGCATAGCGCGTTGGCGCATCCGGGCCTTCCTGACCCAGCCGTGCCTGATGCAGAGGGTGAATATTGTTCTCGATTCCGGCGGGGATTTATGCCAATGAAGCGTTATGAATGCGCTGAAAAGTATCTCGAATCGAATTCTGCCGTTTGTTTTGGTTTCCCTCCCGCTCCTGCCCGCTTGGGCGGATGACGCCGCTCCGCGTGAGCGGCTGTTGCTGGATTTCGGGTGGAAATTTCACCTGGGCGACAATTGGGGCCTGAGCGAACGGCTGGACAAGGCGGGCGTCAATCCGGGGCCGGCGGGCCGCGCGTTCGGCGACGCCCACTGGCGGACGGTCAACCTGCCGCATGATTGGGTGCCGGAACTTCCATTTGACTCCACTGCCGATGACAGTCACGGCTTCAAGCCCGTCGGCCCCGGTTTCCATTCCAACAGCGTGGCCTGGTATCGGCGCACTTTCACGCTGCCGGAGGCGGACCGCGGCCGGCGGTTGAGCCTGGAATTCGACGGCGTGTATCGGGATTGCCGGGTCTTTTTCAACGGCTACCTCGTGGGCCATCACGAGAGCGGCTACAGCGGTTTTCGGTACGACATCACGGATCTGGCCAATTGCGGCGGGCAGAACACGGTGGCGGTGCGGGTGGACACCTCGCAATTCGAGGGCTGGTTTTATGAGGGCGCGGGTATCTACCGCCATGTCTGGCTGGTCAAGACAGGCCCTTTGCACGTCGCGCCCGACGGCACGTTTGTCTATAGCCAGTTTGCGAACAACGTGCCGGAAGGAGCGGCCACCATTCACGTCCAGACGCTGGTGCAAAACGACGAAAACAGTCCCGCCACGGCCACGGTCGCGTGCGAGATTTTCGATCCGCAGGGCAAGTCGGTGGCGCATTTCGAGCAAGGCGACGTTCCGATGCCGGAATGGACGGCCAAGGAGGTCTCGCAAGAAGGCGTAGTCTCCAACCCGGCGCTCTGGTCGCCGGAGACTCCCAATCTTTACAAATTGGTCACGACGATTCGGGTCAAGAACGCGGTGGCCGACCGGACGGAGACGGAATTTGGCATCCGCACCGTCGCCTTTGACGCCAATGAGGGATTTGTTCTCAACGGCAAGCATTACGAGGTCAAGGGCACTTGCAATCATCAGGACCACGCCGGGGTGGGCGCGGCGCTGCCGGACCGATTGCAATACTTCCGGGTCAGCCGGTTGAAGGAAATGGGCGATAACGGAATCCGCACCTCGCACAACGCGCCGACGCCCGAATTGCTGGAGGCCTGCGACCGGCTGGGCATGTTAGTGATGGATGAGAACCGGCTGCTGGGCAGCGATCCGCAAACCCTGGATTACTTGGGAGGACTCATCCGCCGCGACCGCAATCATCCAAGCGTTTTCGTCTGGTCCCTCTTCAACGAAGAAGCGCAACAAACCACGCCGGCCGCCCGGCGCGTCACCGCCACCATGCAGCGGCTGGCCCATCAACTGGACCCGACGCGCCTCTGCACCGCCGCCGGCAACGTGGGCAATGTGTACCAAGGCGTCAACAGCGTGTTGGACGTGCGGGGATGGAATTATTATCCGGACGCGGTGGACGCCTACCGCAAGGCGCATCCCACGCAGCCGGAAATCGGCACCGAGCAAGGAAGCACGGTCAGCACGCGCGGCATTTATGCCAACGATCGCGCCCGCGGCTATGTCAGCGCCTATGACCTCAACGCGCCGCCGTGGGCCACGACGGCGGAGAAATGGTGGAAGGTCTATGCCGCCCGGCCCTGGCTCTCCGGCGGGTTTGTGTGGACGGGTTTTGATTATCGCGGGGAGCCGACGCCCTACAGTTGGCCGTGCATCAACTCGCATTTCGGCATCCTGGACACGTGCGGTTTTGCCAAGGACAATTTCTACTATTACCAAGCGTGGTGGACCGACCGCACGGTCTTGCACGTGCTCCCGCATTGGAACTGGCCGGACCGCCAGGGGCAGGACATCCCGGTGTGGGCCTACAGCAATTGCGAGGAGGTCGAATTGTTCCTCAACGGCCAGAGCCTGGGGCGCAAACCCATGCCCCGGAACTCGCATCTCGAGTGGACTGTCAAATATACCCCAGGCGTCCTTCTGGCCAAGGGCTACAACGCCGGCCAGGTTGTCGCGGAACATAAAGTTGAAACCACCGGCGCCGCCGCCGCGCTCAAGCTGACGCCCGACCGCGCTTCCATCAACGCCGACGGCGAGGACATCTCCATCGTCACCGTCGCGGTGACGGACGCGGAGGGGCGCGTCGTCCCGGTGGCGGACAATCATGTTGAGTTCGACCTCGATGGCCCCGGCAAGATCATTGGCGTGGGCAACGGCGATGCCAGTTGCCACAAACCCGATGTCTTTGTCGGCCCCCAGGCCGGCCGCATGGTGGCGCTGCGGGACTGGCGCATCAAACGGGGCGCCAGCTACCCCAGCCCCGCCGAGACCGTCGAAAAGGTGGACATCAGCCCATGGGACAAGGCGGACGTGGACAGTTCCTACGGCCCGTTGATCCCGGAGGAATCGGCCCTCTTTCGCACCGAGTTTCAAGCCACTCCCGACATGCTGGCCGCGGATTCCGTCTCGATCAATTTCGGCATGATTGACGACGAGGGGTGGGTGTACGTCAACGGCCACAAAGTCGGGGAGTCCCATGATTGGTCGGATCAGCCCGCCTTCCCCATCCAGAAGTTCCTCCATGAGGGCGCCAATTCCATCGCCGTTTCGGTGCAGAACCACGAGGCCTCCGGCGGCGTCAACAAGGGGGTGAATCTTGAAATTCACGACAAGGCGGCCGCGCTCCAGTGGCAGCGCAGCGTCTTCAACGGGCTGGCCCAGATCATCATCCAGGCGGACCGCCAGCCCGGCACTCTGGCGCTGAAGGCGCGCGCGCCCGGCCTTGAACCCGCCACCTTGAACATTATTGCCGGAGCCGCTGCGGCGCGTCCGGCTCTACCCTGAATGAACACACTAGAAAACCCCATCCCGGCGGAACTATTCGTCACCAACCGCCAGCGTCTGACGGCGTTGCTGCCGCCTAATTCGCTGGCCGCGCTCAACGCCAACGATATTCCGCCCACCAACGGCGACGGATCGGCCGCCGCAATTGCCAACTCCGATCTTTTTTATCTGACCGGCGTGCAACAGGAGCAATCCATCCTCCTGCTTTATCCCGACGCCGACGACGAAAAGCAGCGCGAGCTGTTGTTTCTGCGCGAGGCGACACCCGAGAACGAACGATGGGAGGGCCACAAACTGAGCAAACAGGAGGCGCAGGAACAGTCGGGCATCCGGCGCATTCATTGGCTGGCGGATTTTCCCCGCCTGTTTCACCGTCTGATCTGCGAGTGCGACCACGTTTTTCTCAATTCCAACGAGCACAAACGGGCCGTGATCGAAGTCCAGAGCCGCGACGCGCGCTTTGTCGCCGACACGATGCGGCGCTATCCGCTGCACGATTACCGGCGCCTGGCGCCCTTGATGCACCAACTGCGCGCCGTCAAGTCGGACATCGAGCTGGGCCTGATCCGCCGCGCGTGCGAGGTGACGGCGGAGGGGTTCGGGCGCGTGTTGCGCTTTGTCAAACCCGGCGTGGGCGAATGGGAGGTCGAGGCGGAATTCGCGCATGAATTCATCCGGCAGCGCTGCCGCTTCGCCTATTTGCCCATCATCGCCAGCGGCCCCAATGCCTGCGTCCTGCACTACGTCTCCAATGCGGCCCGGTGCAAAAAGGGCGAATTGCTTTTGCTGGATGTCGGCGCTTGCGGCGCCAATTACAACGCCGACATGACGCGCACCATCCCGGTGGGCGGACGCTTCACGCCGCGCCAGAAACGGGTCTATAACGCCGTCTTGCGCGTCCTGCGGCAATCCATCGCCGGCCTGATGCCGGGCAAGAAGATCAAGGACTGGCAGCTTGAGGCCGAGGGGCTGATGGAAAAGGAACTGGTGGACCTTGGCCTGCTGACCGCGCGCCAAATCAAGCGGCAGGACCCCGATGAGCCTGCTGTCAAGAAGTATTTCATGCATGGCGTCGGCCATCCCCTGGGCCTGGACGTTCACGATTCGGGCCTGACGACCCAGCCCATGCAGGCCGGCTGGGTCATGACCGTCGAGCCGGGCATCTACATCCCCAAAGAGGGCCTGGCGGTGCGGCTGGAAGACGACGTTCACGTCACTGCCGCCGGGCCGGTGGATTTGATGGCCGCCATTCCCATCGAGGCCGGCGAAATCGAGAGCCTGATGGCCAAAGCCCGTCATTAGAATTGGAGTTGATTAAGATTAGGATTAGGATTAAGATTAGGATTAAGAACAGGAGGCGGCATCCAGAGGGTGAAAGGAATCTGTTTCAAGGCGCGCAAATTCGCTTGTTAAGGCGGGCGTACGGGACTAAGTTGGAGGCGCACGGGACGCCAGTTTAGCTCAGTGGTAGAGCAATGCTTTCGTAAAGCATGGGTCGCCGGTTCAAGTCCGGCAACTGGCTTTCGCCTTCGGATCTTCGAGCTACCGCGAACGGGTTCGCCGCTGACAGCGAAGGCGACCCGCCATAGCGCGAAGCGCGACGGCGGGCTAAATTGATGAACAATTTCCATTACGTTTACGTTTTGCAGTCCCTTTCCCATCCGCAACAGATTTACACCGGTATCACGGCCAATCTGAAAAAGCGCCTGGCGGAGCACAATTCGGGCAGAGTTCCGCACACGTCCAAATTCAATCCTTGGGAGATTCGGACGGCAACGGCGTTCAAAAGCAAGGAACGGCCGGCGGCCTTCGAGCGTTACCTCAAAAGCGGTTCCGGCCGGGCATTTCTCCATCGCCACTTTTGAACGCGCCAGGACGCGCTTGGAGTGCAAGACGCATAAAAAGGTCTCGAAACGACAACTAAAACGCCCCTGAGCGCGTCCTGTGCGCAAGGCGAGTGCTTGCCGTGGCCGGGCTGGCGTGCGCGGTGACGTGAATTGGACGGGGCCGCGTTAAGAGCTTGGTTTTGGCTGCTGGCCTGGCGTTGTTCCTGGCTGGGCTCTATTGCCGAAATCAATCTTTTCGATGGAAGGCATACGAAACGAGAAACAAGTCTTTCCACCAAGATGAGAAAGGGCGAAATCTCCTTGAGTAATAATATCCATTCCAATAAGAATGTCAGCTTGAGAGATTTTATTCCTGAATACCTTTACAGCGGAAAGCACAACCTTGTTTGGAAGCATTATAGCGCAATAATAAATATCTGTCATAAACTTGCCATCTGGCCCATTCACTTCGATGGGTTTATCGTTTTCCTTTTTCAATCCCAGTTCATCAATAACCTTCTGCGTGATGCCTGAGTCGCTTGCTCCGGTATCCCAAAGCGCAAAGTATGGCTTCGTCTGAATAGGATTGGGAATGCCTTTCGAGCCAAATGGCAGGGCAGCGCCAACCGGTGTTGTAAGCACTCGAAGAATGCAATCGCTCTGTACGGTGAATCCAATTTCCATATCGAGGCAAATCGTGGCACGCCACCACCAAACTGTCAATCCTGATCGAGGCGGATTTTGAAGTAGATGAATGAGCATCGGGCGCGGCCCGCGTCGTCCCGGAGTCTGCCCAGACCGCATTAAAGGCTTGACTTTGGGCGCTGGCGGCGGCATCTTCGACGGCAAATGAAACGTGGAAAGAATCATGTCGTCCATAGGATATACCCAGTCAATCACGATTGCTTTCGCCTCGCCTTGCAATGGCAGACGCCAGATGTTATGATACGGCTCAAAAGTTCCGGGATTTCATCTTCCAACACACCCGATGGAGATGTGGTGGTTTCTGGTGTTCCACTTGAGACGTTGCTTGCCGCGCTTGGTTTCGATAAGCCTCCATACAAAGTTCAAAACCAGGGGCGAAGTATTGCTATTGTCGAGGTGTTAGATACCTAACGGTTTTGGGGCCAACGCCGGTTGTCTTTCTCCTGCTCCGCAAGCTCGTTGGACAGCCCGAAAGCGCAAGACGCATGGTCTTCGCTTTGGACGCTGGCGATGCGTCCTGAGCAATCCGCATGACGGCTAACCACGGTTAAACGACAATGACTAGGCGGGCGGATGCGGCAGAATGTCACGCGGTGGCGTTGGTGGTGCGGGTTTCGGGACGACAGGCAGCCGTTCCGTGTTCTTTAAAACGCGAAGAAACTCAGCCTGACATTCCGCGTTTATCTGCGCTTGATCCATGTGGGCCTGAGGAATATAAAACTTGTCAATGTCTGTCTGCTTCAAATTGGAAAACCCAAGCGAACCCGCCATCTCAGACAAAAGCTCAATATATTTTTGATGTTGTTCCACCTGCTCTTGTGGGCTTGGGTTTTGCCGCTGGAGCATACTGTAATATTCATGCCACATGGCCAGCACTTTTGGGCAATCTCCAAATATAGTGTCAATTAAATTTAGCGCGTTCACCCGCTCATGACTTATGGGATAAGATTTGCGGTGGGCCATCAGGGCGATAAAAACCCGGTATTTGGCTTCATGTTTTACTTTTCGCTTTTCCCACCATAACGTAATTACAACGGCGATGACCGGGCTAAACACAATCGCCGCCAGGATGGAAACGGGCATCCAAAGGTCAACTGCATTTTGTGGTGCGTTCATACGTAGGCCACTTAACCACAAAATGTCGCTGCTTGTCAAACCAGCATCGGCCCTCCGATTCTGTCCAGCATGGACCGTGCCAGAGAGCGCAATTCCGCATGACTCCCGCTTCCGTCATTGCCAACGCGCCAGAATCAATCCTGAGCGCAAGGGCAGGCGTTTAAGCGAGGGGTTACGACGGCGGGCGGAATGCTCATTCGCATTCCGAAAGTCTGGCCCACTCATCCGCCGTTTCCTGCCACTAATTAACGCGACTTTGCGAGCTTTGGCTCCTCAAAACTAATGTATCCCCTGTCCTGCCACGAAGGAATGTTTGGAACTGCTTGCTGCTCACTGAGCTTTTTCAAAATTTGCCCAACAGCCTCTCCAACCCGTTTTTCTAATTGTTTTTCAATAATGCTCTTGGCGACGGCTGCATTTTTCTCCAAGCGTTCAAGGGTGAGAGGGGCAGGAATGGCCCGCCCTTCCTCATTTGCGGTTTCAAGCCATTCTTGCATGACAATAATTAAATTTTGCAACGCTTCTTCGGGCGTCGCACCGTCAGCGATACAGCCCGGCAGTTCCTTCACCTGGGAAAGATAAACCCCGTCTTCGCCGCTCCATATCATCTCGAATGAGTATTTATTGTCAAATGCCATAAAACTGAATTAAAATTCGCATTTGTCTCACTTGGTATTTTTTTGCTTTTCCATTTCCATCGGGCTGTAAATTGATGATCTGAACCACGTTTTGCCTCGTAAAAATGTGATGACTGCCTTTTATTCGTTCTTTGAAACCCAAATTCGTCAGCATGTTGCAAATATCGTCGAAACCGATGTTGGCATCGGAAGTGCCCGAAACAACTTGTTCTTTCGTCTTTTCCCATCGGCTCATTTTTATTATCGGTCGCCATTTCTATCAATCCTTGCAAAGCTCGTCAACCTTTTTTAATCGTCTCCTTCTGCGCTCAAGTTAAGTCTAATTCGATGAGTTTGCAATGTCGGAAATCTTTACACTTTTGGCCAGCAACAATCCGATAGCCCATTGTCAAAACAAGAAGCCCGCCGGGCAAGGACGAATCAGAACCCGGCAGGCTCCGGCTGGCTCGATGCTCTGACCGCAAGCCGTCCAAAACAGATGGACGGGAACACCGCCACCGGTTTAATGGCTGGCGATCTGCCTCGTGCGCTCGGCGCTGACGGTCCCACGCCGATTCACCAGATTCCACAAATAAAGAAAAACTTCCGGAACGGCTGGCCAAACGCAAAGGGAAAGGCAAAAACATGAAGACCGGAGATTTTTCTGCCCCGATTTTTCTGCCTGCCGTCTTGTCTTCGGAATAGGCCGGAGGTTTCCCAACCAACGCCAGAAATTGATGTTGCTCTTCTTTCATACGACACTGCGCCGCTTTGAAGTTGTGGCCCAAGGCTTCTGGCGCGAACGGTTCCGGATAGGAGCGCATCCGGGGTGAGTCAACGCGATGGCTCATATTGACGCTTCCCTTTGCCGAGATGTTTCGTTACAAGTTTGCTCTGTGAACTTGGCTTCGTGGCGTCACGGCGTCACGCGATACCAATGGCTGGTGCTCTTCGTCGCGTGGCTCGGCTGGGTGTTCGATTCGATGGACTCGACGATTTACGCGCTCGTCCTGCAACCTGCGCTGCACGACCTCCTGCGCGCGCCCGGCGGCGGTTCCGTCGCTGCCGATGTCATCGGCTGGTATGGCGGGATCATTTTCTCGATTTTTTTGATCGGCTGGGCTATTGGCGGCGTGCTGTTCGGCATTCTGGCGGACTGTTTTGGACGGACCAAGGCGCTGGTTTTCACCATCCTGATTTACGCCCTGTTCACCGGCATGGCGGCATTGTCGCAGACTTGGTGGCAACTGGCACTGTTCCGGTTCGTCACGGCGCTGGGCATCGGCGGCGAATGGGCGGCGGGGGCGGCGCTGGTGGCGGAAGTGTGGCCGGAGGACAAGCGGACCAAAGCGGCGGGACTGTTGCAATCGGCATGGGCAGCGGGATTTTTGGCGGCGGCGACCCTCAACCTGCTCCTGCGCAACTGCGGCTGGCGGCCGATCTTCGTGGTCGGTGTTGCGCCGGCGTTGGTCGCGTTCCTGGTCTTCTTGTGGGTCAAGGAACCGGAACGATGGGTCAAAGCCCGTGCCCAAGAACGGCAGGCCGGCGGCGTGCGCCCGTCCAAACTGAAGGAACTATTTGCGCCGGGGCTGTTGCGCGCCACATTGGTTGGCTCCGGGCTGGCCTTTGTGGCTGTGTTCGGTTTGTGGGGGGCGACGAACTGGACGCCAACACTCATCCGCGCCTTGCCGGAATTGCAGGACATGCGCGCATCCGAACTCACGAGCCGTGTCAGCTACGCCATCATGCTGCTGAATGTTGGGGCGCTGGCGGGCTACCTCAGCTTCGGTCCGTTGGCGGATCGCGTGGGCCGGCGGCCGGTCTTTGCTCTAATGTGCGTGGGCAGTCTGGTGATGCTGCCAGTCACGTTCCTAACACCGCGAACCTACGCCCAAGTGCTGTTGCTTCTGCCGCTGCTGGGGTTTTTCAACAACGGAATTTTCAGCGGCTTTCCGATTTACCTGCCGGAATTGTATCCAACGCGGATTCGCGCAACCGGCGCGGGTTTTTGTTTTAACGCCGGCCGGGTACTGGCCTCTGCCGGTCCTTTTGTGACCGGCTGCCTCGTCACGGCGCTGGGCAGCTTTGGCCGCGCCGCCAGCGCGGTGGCTGTAGTGTATCTCGTCGGACTTTTCATTCTGCCATTCGCTCCCGAAACCAAAGGCGAACCACTCCCGCCCTGAGAGCGTGTTTTAAAAATCGCCCGGTCAGGGGACCGGGCCTACAGGACTGCGGATTTCCAGCCATTTTCTGTAGGCCGCGTGCCCTCACGCGGCGTTTCTGCGAGTTTTTAAAACACGCTCTAAGACAGAGCACAGAGAGGTCCTCGGAATCACGTATTTCCCTCTGTCAGCCGCAAGCGTTTCAACTTCGATTGGCCAAACGCAAAGGGAAAGGCAAAAACATGAAGACCGGAGATTTTTTTGCCTCCATTTTTCTGACTGCCGTCTTGTCTTCGGAATAGGCCGCAGGTTTCCCGATCAATGCCAGAAATTGATGTTGCTCTTCTTTCATGCGACACTTCCCGCAGGAGTTTTGGCCTCTGGCAAGGCGCGAGCCGGCAGCAGTTATCAATAATCTCACTCCACCGCGCTGGGCTTGGCGCTCAGACGCGCCCCGCGCGTGAGCCAGCCCCGGATGCTGACAGCGATGATGCAACCGGCAAAAGCATACAACCCAAGCACCAACCACATCGCCGCGGGGCCGTGCCAATAGGGAACTTGGTTGTGAATCATGGCTTGCTGCAAGGGCACACTTGCCCCTTCCACCTTCACCTTCTCAGGGCACCAGTATTCAAGCATGTGGCCGGAAAACGCGCTGACCAGCGTTTTGGCCAGGAACCACGGAAGCAGTGAAAGGCCCAGGTAGGTCCCCTCCTGGCCCTTGGGCGCTATGGCCGCCGTGTACTCGTAGAGCTTGGGTGACCATATCACCTCGCCGATGGTCAAAATGACCATGCAGAGCAACGCCATCAGATAATGGGCTTGGCCAATATCACTGCTGAAGCACCGCCACGGCAGCGCCATCGGAAACAACGAGAACGCCGAAACCATCGCCCCATAGACGAGCATGGAAAAAACGTTGAACTTATTGGTCAATGGGATGAACAGGATCAGGCCAATCACAATTCCAATCGGATTGATCGCGTTGAGCATCCCAATGTTCGCCTCCGGGCCAATCGTGCGCAGCCAGTACTTGGGCATCAGCAAATACATGTACACGTACACGGCCCGCACGCCGATGATCAAGGCGATCAGCGCCAGCAGCCGCCACAGCGCCGGTTCGCGGAAGACTTCGCGTGCGATTTGCCAAGGCGGCTTGTGCTCGACTTTGGCCTCTTCGGCCCGGCTGCCGGGCGGTTCGCCCGGACCGACCACCTGTTCCTCGTTGCGAATCATGGTCAGCCCCACCACCAGGCTGGCTGCCGCCAGGATCACGCCCATCGTAAAAATATGGACATTGTGCAAGTGCAGGAACTTGCGCACAACGTCAATGCTGACGCCTCCGGCGGCCGCGCCAATATTCATGAAGAGATACCACAAGTTAAAACCGGCGCTGCGCGAACGCTTGGTCGTAAATCGCCGGCAACCTGATTGGAAAATCGTCTGAATGGCCGCCATGAACGGGGCCATCAGCGCCAGCAGCACGCTGGCCAGGATGCCCCGATGCGGCAGGCTGGGCGTCAGGCCAACCACCACCACCCCCAACCTGAGCACCAGCATCGCCAGCAGAGAGAGCGTAAGCGATTTGCGGATGCCCAGCCAGTCCGTGTACAGCCCCGAGAAGAAAAGCATGAGCGAAATCAGGCACGTGAAGATGGCCGTCGAATAACCCGCATACCGGTCGTTCAGGCCAAGGTCCTCCGACAAGAACAGCGTCACGATCGTCAGCATCGCGAAGTAGAAGGTGCAGTCCAACACGTTGACGATCTGTATCCCCCAGTATTCACGCCCCGTCTCTTTCAACACGCCGAAGTCCCTGAAGTAATCAACGATCATCCGGCCCGCGGTTTTGGACTCAGTGTTGGATTGCATATTGGTCCGCAGTCTAAGTGTGCCGCAGGTCTGCCGCAACCTATTCCCTTGCCGCTTTCAGATCGCTCTGGCCGGGAGGGCCAAGAGACCTGCGGAACGGGATCAATTCATCCTCACGTTGTGGCACAGAAGAACATCCTGGCCATCCTGTCAATTGTTTTCCGAAAATGAACGCTTCTTGACATTGGCGCCCATTTCCGGCAGGCTGAGAGGCAGCATGGCAGACGCCGCGAAATCTCAAGACCCGAATCGCAAGTCTCACGATCAGATGCTCAAACTGGTCACCAAAGGCTTCTATAACGAGTTGATCAATTATGGCGTGGAGAAGGCCGATGTCCTCAGAGTGGCCAGTCATTTGCTTGACAATGTGATGAACCCGGCCGGGGTTCGCGACAAACAGGGGGACTATTACAACCGCCTCTTTACCGTCAAGGATGTCCGCGACGAATGGGCTGCGGCAAAACGCCTGAGCCTGCAAGGCGTCACGATTGTGCCGGTGGACCTCGCCCTGGTCCCCAAAATCGCCGGCTGGCTGCGCGTGCCCGCCATCCGCGGCAGTTTTTATCCCCGGTTCCCCGAATCGGAGTCCGCTTTGAGGGAGGCCTTTCAGTCCGCCACTCGGGAGTATTTTTCCATCTTCTGGGAGAACGACCTGGCGGGATTCATCGGAGCGGAGAACATTGACAGCGAGTCAGCCCGTCTGGAGATGCGAAAACTCATCGGCAACCCCGCCATGCATGGCAAGGGCATCGGCAAGCGGGCCACTTTTCTTTTCCTCTATTACGTGTTCGTGGTACGGAAATTCCGAAAGGTCTATCTCCACTCCTTTGACATCAACATCCGCAACTTGAACCTCAACGGGAAGTTCGGCTTCGAGTTGGAGGGCGTCTTCCTGGAAGAGGCCATGATCGAGAACACGTGGCGCGACGTGATACGGATGGCCCTTACCGCTTCCACGTGGCTGGAATTGTTCTCCTGATAGGAAGCGCCCTAATTTGCCTTCCGTTGGACAAGAATGGTAAATTGGCAGGCCTTTTGCAACGGTGGGCAAATCGCAAGCGGAATAAAGCCTTCATTTCCCATCCAGTTGGCCGGCAACGCGCAGTTCAGTTCCGGCCGGCGTCGCGCTCCGGGAAAGCGGGCAACGGGGGCAGGCCGTTTTCCGGACTGTCAAGATAAAAATAGGCGGTCGCCGTCACGTCGAAACAGGCGTACGCGTTCAAGAAACCCTCCGGCGCGTCTTGGGGTTTGAGAGCGGGGTGGGCGTCCAACAGTCCCGTGATGCGGCCCTTGCCGAAATCGCCGCCGACGACCTGAAGAGGAATGCCGGCCTGCGCCATTTTGACAAGGGCGTCTTTCTCCCCGCCCATTATTTGCTGGAGGGTCACGCGGCAATCGGTGTGAAAATAAATCGGGTCAGGAACGTGATAGCGGTAAAAGGCCAGAAGTTGGTCCGTCGCCTCCAGGCAGCCTTGATAACGATGCGCAAATACGCCCGCGCCCCAGCCGTCGCCAATGTAATCCTCCGTGCCCGTGCCCACCAGGGTGGGGTGGGCCGTATCGCCATCGAGATACATTTTGACCGCGCCTTCGACGCCAACGCCAAAGGGATTGATGGTGGCTACGGCGACGTTGGCGCCCAGGAAACGGCCCTTGCCGGCGACGCGGGGAAGGATTTCAAAATCGCGGCCGAGCTGGGTGGGATTTTGGCGGCGCCAGGAGGCGTGAAAATAAAGGGCATCCCTGGGCATGTCCTTGGAGAGGGTGTAGTCAATATCGTAAAAAAGGCAGCGTTGGAGACTGTCGGTTTCATTGCGGACGAGGACGCGCGCGGCTTTGCGGAAGGGCATTGGGATGTAACAATTGAAGGAGCGTCCCTCCGGGCTGGAGAAAAGCTCGCTCTCGAAGCGGGTCATTTTGCCAAAGCACTGGCCGAAAAAACAGCCCAGCGGCGCCGAGACGGCGGGGGTTCGGGCGTCGTCCCAGTAAATTTCCAGGCGGAAGCCGCGGAGCATTTTAGGGGACTTGTCCATTATCGTCATCCACATGCGGCGGATGATCCCCCCGCCCCGGACGTCCATCAGGACCTTGGTCTCCCCCGGTCTGACTTCTTGTTCCGGGTCGCCTTTTGCGCCTTGGTTCTCGATGCCTCCGCCGCCCTTGATTCCAAGCGGGTTTTCAAAGCTCGCCCACCGTGTCTGCTCCGAGCTCATCCGATAAAGTTCCGCGTTGGCGCCGGCCTCTCCGGCCGCTTCCAGCGGGACGGAGGCGGGGAGAAGGAGTGAGACGGCGGCTAAAAAGCCGGGCAGCTTGGCGCGGCGGCGGGGACGGCTGGCGAATCGAGTCATGCCGCCAGCGTAAGTCGGGGGCGGCGGGAGTCAAGCCGTTGAAGCCGCCGGCTTGGCTGGCATGTCAAGGATTAGTATTGACTGGTGCCAGACGGATTTCCCGCAGGTTCATCGGCTTCCAGCCCTCCTGGACCGGATGCACGGCGAGGGTGGCGCGGGCGTCCGAAGGCATTTGGACGGCGCCCAGCTTGAGCGTCTCGTACTTCGTGTAGCTTCCCGTGTTGGGCGCGGTGGCGCGCAAAGTCTGGCCGCCGACCGAAACCTCAAACGACGTGGCGTCCTCCGCCGCGACGTCCGCCTCCACGTTGTACGTTCCGGCGCGGGCCGGTTTGAAATCCCAGTCCACCCAATCCTGCCCTTGCAACCAGTAGCCGATGTTGTCATGTTCGGGGCCGGATTCGTATTTCAAGCCGCCGCCGTGCAGGCCGGCGTCGCGGGCGCGCAACCGGATCGAGCCGTCCGGTTCGGCTGAAATGGAAGTCGTTTCGATCTCCGCCGCGCCCCTAAAACGCAGGACGAGGGTGGACGACACGGGGTCCGTCGCCGCTGCGGGCACCGTCACGACCAGGCCGTCGGCGGTGTTGGCGCACGCCAGCGATTGCCGTGTCGCCAGGACAAACGCCGAGTCAACTTTATTTTTGAAACCAGGCAGAAGCAGCCGGCCGTCGCCCGGCCAGTCGAAAACGTGCAGATAGAGCCTGGTGTGCCCGCGAGAGGTCTTTTGCGTGCAACGGCCCCAGGGCAATTGGCGTTGGAACGGGCCGGCGGCGGTGCCGTAAATGGCCTGGCCGTTGATCTTCATCCACCGCCCCACTTCCGCCAGGCGCTGGAGAGAGGCCTCGGGGATCAACCCCTCGCCCGTCGGGCCTACGTTTAGGAGGTAATTGCCGCCCTTGCTGGCGCAGTCAATAAGATTCCTGACCAGCGTCGGCGTGGATTTCCAGTCCTGGTCGCTTTTTTTGAAGCCCCAAGTGTCGTTCATGGTCATGCAGGTCTCCCAATCCACACCCGCTCCCAGGCCGTTGGGCGGGATGGTCTGCTCGGGCGTCCGGTAGTCGCCGTAGCGGCGCTGGCCGGCTTGCAAGGGCTGGCCGGTGCCGACGCGGTCGTTGACAATGATCTTGGGCTGGAGTGAGCGGACGAAATTGTAAAGGCCGGCGCCCCGTTCGTAGGTCCAGGTGTCTTCCCATTGGCCGTCGAACCAGAGCACACCCAGGGGGCCGTAACCCGTCAACAATTCCTTCAACTGGCCCTTGAGAAAGGCGTCGTAGCGGTCGAAATCCGGCGGGTTGGTGGCGATGTCGTTCCAGGGTTTGCGCGGCGCGTATTCCGGATTGTGCCAATCCATGATCGAATGATAAAAGCAGAAGCGGATGCCCTGCCGGCGGCAGGCGTCTGCCAATTCCTTGAGCGGATCGCGGTGGAAGGGCGTCGAACCGATGCACCAATCGGTCAGCTTGGACGGGTACATCGCGAAGCCCTCGTGATGTTTGGAGGTGATGACGATGTATCTCATGCCGGCGCCTTTGGCCGCGCGCACCCATTGGTTGGCGTCGAACTTCACCGGATTGAACTGCGGAACCAACCGGGCGTATTGCGAGAGGGGGATTTGCATGTCATTCATGATCCACTCGCCCGCGCCGCTGGTGGGTTTGCCGTCCCACTCCCCGGCGGCGGCGGCATAAAGCCCCCAATGAATAAACAGGCCGAAGCGGGCCTCCCGCCACCAAGCCATGCGGGCGTCATGTTGGGCGGGCGTTTCGTCCATGTAATCGTGGGCGGCGCCTTCCGGCGCATCCGCCCCGTGAGCCGGAAGGCAGGCGCCAGCCAGAGCGGCGCAAAGCAACAGAGAAGAGAAGGAAGTCAAGCGATTCATGGCACTCATTATTCTCAGCGGAGGAAAATTGTCCAGCGGCAATTGTGTTCGCGCGCCATTATTTACGATCTGGCGAGTGCCGTTCACGCGGTCGGCGCGGGACTCCGCTTCCAGAAGCTGGCTTGTTTTTTGCCCACCCGCTTGGCGACGCAAATTGCTTTCCCACCATGCCATTTTGCGGTTTAATGCCCTTCGTGCCGACCAAAGTCATTTGTGTGGCGAACCAAAAAGGCGGGGTGGGGAAAACGACCACCGCCATCAACCTGGCGGCCTGCCTGGCCGCGCAGGGACGGCGGGTTTTGTTGCTGGACATGGACCCGCAGGCCAACGCCACCAGCGGCCTGGGGCTGGAGAAGCTGGAGGGCGCCAGCGCCTACCGGCCCTTGCTGGGCGAGGGCGGCCTGCCGGAGAAAATCCGCCCGACCGCCTTTGAGCGCCTGGAGGTCATCCCCAGCGAGGTTGACCTCTGCGGGGCGGAGGTGGAAATGGCGCGGGCCGACAACCATTTGCAGCGCCTGGCGGGACTGTTGCGCCCGGTGGCGGAGGACGGGGCGCGGGATTTCATTTTGATTGACTGCCCGCCTTCCCTGGGCCTGCTGACCCTCAACGCCTTCGCCGCGTCGGACTACCTGCTGATTCCCCTGCAATGCGAGTATTACGCCATGGAAGGCATTTCCATGAGTTTGAAGGTCCTCAATCAGGTGCGCGGGACGGGCCTGAACCCGCGGCTGGAACTGCTGGGGGTGGTCATGACGATGTTCGACGGCCGCACCAATCTCTCGGCGCAAGTGGTGGGGGAAGTGCGGCAACACTTCGGCCAGCTCGTCTTTGAGACTGTCATCCCCCGCCTCATTCGCCTGGCCGAGGCGCCCAGCTTCGGCAAACCCATCATTCACTACGACAAACATAGTCCCGGCGCGGCCGCTTACGAGGCCCTGACCGGGGAAGTGCTCAAGCGCATCAAGGAATCTCCGCGATGAAAAAACTTCTCTCTTTGCAATTTGGAACTTTCATCCTTGCCTGGCTCTGGCTGGCGCCGCCGGGTGCGCCGGCCCAGCCGTCCGCGTCCTCCCATTGGTGGCCTGACGCCCTCAACGAGTTCCTCGGCCAGGGCGGCGCCAATCGGGCCGAGCTGGTCCGCGCCCTGGAGCAAACGGCCGAGACGCGGCGCCCGGCCATGCTGTTCCTGCTGGAGAACATGCCGGAAGGGGATTTGCAATCGCTCTCCGCCGATTACCTGCTGGAAAACGTCGCGCTGGCGTTCGGGGCCTTCACCAATGCGCCCTGGCATGATCGCGTCCCGGAGGAAATCTTCCTCAACGAAATCCTGCCCTATTGCTGCGCCAATGAAAGGCGGGATCACTGGCGCGCCAGGCTGCGGGAATTATGCGCGCCGCTGGTGGCCGGTTGCGCCACGCCCGGCGAGGCCGCGCAACGCCTGAACGAAAAACTTTTCCCGCTGGTCAACGTCCATTACTCCACCCGGCGCAAGAAGGCCGACCAAAGCGCGCTGCAAACGATGGCCAGCGGCCTGGCCAGTTGCACCGGCCTGTCCATTCTGCTCATTGATGCCTGCCGCTCGGTCGGTGTGCCGGCGCGGCTGGCGGGCACGCCGATGTGGGTCAACATGCGCGGCAACCACAGTTGGGTTGAAGTCTGGGACGGCGGCTGGCACTTTGTGGGCGCGGCCGAACCGAACCCCAAAGGGCTTGACCACGCCTGGTTTGAGCACGACGCCTCGCAGGCGCTCAAGGACTCCCGCCAGCACGCCATTTACGCCGCCAGCTTCAAGAAGACCGGCCTTTCCTTCCCGCTGGATTGGGCGCCGAAAATCCATTGGGTCAGCGCCGTCAACGTCACCGACCGCTACGCCCCGGCGCCGTCTGGGAGGTTTTCCGATCCGCTTCCATCCACGACGCCATGAAGGAGGATTTTTTCAAGAACGGGCGTAGCGGCATGCCCGACCGGGATGAAATCCTGGAAATGTATCCGGCGGTGCGCAATCCCGTGCCGCGCGAATTGAACTGGCTGATGACTGACAAGGTCATCCGCGACTTTTTCTGGCTGCACACCGAGGCGCCCGGCAGGTGCCCTTCATCGCAGTATTCCCCTACCGCGATTGACCGCCTGCAGCCGTTAAGCGCCAAGTTGCAACTACCGGCAACTACCTGCAACTACCGGCAACTTTTTGGGGTGAACCCCGGCGGTTGTGGCGCATTTATGCACCATCCATGCACCCAGTCTTGCCTGCGCGGCGGGCTTGACTCGCCGTCTTGTCCAATATTTATCTTTTTTGGCTTGATTAGCCTTGATTAGGCTTGATTGGCTCTCCAGCCCGAGAGCGCATGTCCGATGGCTCGCCGAAAGGCCCGTCTGCACGCGAGTTAGGGCGAGGCTCCAGCCGAGCCGCCGGCCCCTTCATGCTTCCCCCCCCTTTTTCCACTGCAAAATGTCAAAGAACAGGCGCGTGAGCGCCACACACGTTCCATATTACCACGTTTTGATGGGATTGCAAGTAAAATGTTGTTTTTCGCGCGGAGGCGCGGAGGGCGCAGAGAAGGAAATGGGATTCCGATTTCCGGGCGCGCTTCGCTTTATCAGGCGGGGGAATGGCAGGGGAATAATAGGCAAGGGAATGAGGACGGGCCGACGGTTTTCGTTTTGGCTTCTCTCGGGGGCGCGGGCGGCAAAATGAGCCGCAGATCAACACGGATTTCCACAGATTTTTAGCATTCGGCAAGCTGCGACCCAAGAGGAGACATGGAAGGCCTATAAGGAAAAACGCGGGAATTTCACCGGCTGGACAGGATGAACAGGATGGACAGGATATGATGAGCAGCGACCCCTCGGTCTTTTGCTCGCTCCCAGAATGTAAACTCAAATTGTACCACTGCCAAACAGTCCGCCGTTTTGCGCTGCCTTGGCCCGGACGCGGGCGAATTGGACGATCTCCTCCATTGAAGCGCCCTTGCTTCGGAATTCATAAAACAGGGCCTCGCCCAGCAGGCAGTAATTCCACGCCCGGCCGCTTCGATCTTCCGGGGCCAAAGCGTCCAACCGCTCGCACCAAGCCACCGCAGCGATTTTCTTTCGCACCACGTCCGGCTGAATTACCTGATCCTGAGCTTTGGTCTCAACAAGCCAGATGCTTGCTTTTGTGCGCACAAGGAAATCGGGCGAATAAAAGCCCGGCAGCCCGTTCTCCTTCACATAACGCAGCCGCATGAACAAGTGCTTTTGCTCGTTCACCTTGCAGAAGGCTTCGACGGTTGAATCCTCGTTGGCCTTTTCCATGAACGCCAATTCAAAACCCCCATTACGGGACGGATACGGCAACCGCTCGTAAATGCACTTCTGCACCAGAAGCGAACACGATTCCCGCACGGCGATTTTCCGCACTTCCGAAAGCCTTCGCTGTCTGATCTCCGCCGGGGCCGTCGTCTCAGTGTCCGTCAACTCCGGCAGCTTGCGCCCGAATTCCCGGATAATGTGATTTGCAACCGGGTCAAGACAGAGCAACCGCCAGTTCTCATCCTCAAGAGGATTGAGTTCCCGCCCAAATAATTGCCGGCGAATAAACTCGTCAACCCAGGCGGACAGTTGCGGCAGGTTCACCCGCAGGAACGGAAACCGTGAGATATTTGCGAAGACCTGAGAGCTTCCCGTCACCGGGGCGCTCAGGCTTTCGGCAATGCGCCGCACAACCCGGCCAAGAAAATCGTTGTATCCGGTCGCTGTCATCACGCCGCCGTCAACGCGATAGTCGCCAAACTGCGTCCGCGTCTGGACATCCTCGGAGCGGAACACGTCGCCTTTGCCGATCGTCGCCTTCAACTGCTCGAATGTCATGGCGCTGAATCGCGGCACGGTCGTTACGTCCAACTCTTTCGGGAAAAGTTCCTCCTCCTGCTCCCGCAATATGAACGGAACTGCAAAATCGAATTTCTCGAACCCCTCGCGCAATTCCACCGAAATCAAGTCGCCCGTGCTGCGCGTCTCTGTGTCGGTGGGCGTTGCTTCGGCGAACTCGTATCCGTCGTTCCGCAATTGATCGTAAAACTCCGCGAAATTCGGATGTTCCACGATGCTCAAAACGTCAATCAGGCTTTTCGGTTCCTCCCCGGCCTTGATGAGTTCCCGGTTCTCCCGCTTCTGGTCGTCAAACTCATTACCGCGCCACATCAGGCGCAAACCGCGCCCCACGGTCTGTTCCAGGAGAATCTTGGCCCCCGCCGTGCGGAGCGGCACGATCACACAGATGTTGTTCACGTCAAATCCCTCCCGGAGCATGAGCACGCTAATGACCACTCGCGGCTTTGGGTGTGAGTCCATGTCGAAAAGCTGCTCGCGCAAGATGGCCCAATCCGCTTCCGGCAACTCGCCTTTCCTGTTGGAATCCACTCGCAAAACTTCATCCGGGTTCAATCCTTGCGAAATCAGGAAATCCAGTACCAAAGGCGTAACCGACGTGTCTTCGCAAACAACCAGCATTTTCGGCCGCCTTGTTGCGTCAATGTTTGCAAACTCCTTTTCGAGTTTCAGCAGCTTCGCCACACCCGCCCGGACCATTATGCGCTGCCCTTCGGACAAAATCGGTTGTCCGGTTTCGTCCCGGTCGGCTTTGAATTGAAGCTCTGCGTTTGGCAAAGCGCCAAGCTCTCGCCGTTTGTCGAGCACCAGGGACTTGACCAAACCGGCCTTCATGGCGGCTTTCAAGTCGAAATCGGCGATGATATGCGGGAAAAAAACCGCCTTGGCCTTCTTTCCGGTGCCGACCTGGTTGTAAGGCGTCGCGGAGAAATCTATTTGAATGAACCCGCTTCCCTTCGTCTCCGCAATCGTCCGCAAACTTTTCTGCCATTCCACTTCCGTTATCTCGCCTTCGGAACGGAGTTCGTGAATGTGGTGCGCCTCGTCATTGAAAACCAGCAGGCTTGGCATTTCGCGGAGATACGCCAGCGTGTCGCCGCGTTCATAACGGCGGTTCAAAACTTCCAGTGCATTCCCCGCGCTTGTTCCCGGCGACAAAGGCAAAACCTCAGCCGCCACAACTGCCGGGTCTGCCACGATGCCCGGTGATTCCGTTGTGTCTTCTTGTTCCGTATCGCCGGCTTCGTCGGCTTCCGCCAGCGCGTGCCAGTTGCAAATGCCAATGAGTCCGCCCGCCGTGACCTTGATGCCCAAATCTCCCTTTGTACAAACATTCCCTTGCACGAAACGAAACACCTCGTCGCGGTAATTGTCCGGCACAAACAAATCCTGATATTGCGCCAGGTCTGAGGCGCTGAACTCCCGCTGGCCTTGCCTTTCCTTTCCGAGAAAGGCGTCCAGCAACCGCTGATAGACAATCAGGCCCGGCGCAACGAGCAGAAAATTCCGCGTGAACCGTCTGTCTTGCGGCGCGCGCGCCGCGTTGAGCAACTGCCAATAAAGCAGCGCCTGCAACACCCATGTCTTGCCCGTGCCGGTGGCCATTTTAAGGCAATACTTCGGATGACTGCTTTGCATGACTTCTTCCAGCCGCCGCGCGGTCAGCAAATCTTCCGCCGCGAGTTTTTGGTAAAGGTCAACAAGGGTTTCCGGCTGCAAAATTTCGTGCGCGTAAATCGTGTTTAGAATTGCCTGCCGCTGGCCATCGTGAAAATTGACCGGTCGGGTGTCGCAACAATCCTGTTGAAACCACCAGCGCAGCAAATCCGCCGTGACGGGCGTGACCTTTTCCAGAATCGGCGCGTTGCCTGACTCCATGCCCGCGCACTGGGCCTGCAGGAGCGGCGTCAGGGATTTGACAAGGGGAAGCATCATAGGGCCAAGCGATTAAACCGTTTTCACCACCTCCGCCTCGAATCCGAACACGTCCACCACGCGCGCACACACGCGGCGCGGACCGGTCTTGATCGGCAGACCGGAGAGAACCGCCTTGCGCATGACATGGAGCGGGCCGTGTTCGTTTTCCGTGTTTCCGCGATAATCCTGCCACACGGAGCGGAACACTTCGCCGTCATAATCGGGGTCAACGCTCCAATACTCCACCAGCGCGAGCGGGTCTCGGTTCACGACAGCTTGCAACCGCTCCTTGTCCTTCGCTTCCAGATTCAGCGCATCGGGCGAAAGCAAAACATAGTTTTCCAGCTCCACCGTTAAGACTTCGCCGCTGGCAATGGCTTTCCGTTCAATGGGCTTCACGGTGACATATTGCAACGACGAAAAGCGGATGCGTTGCGCGTCGAAATCCGCTTTGAGCTTTGCGTAGCCGCCGCTCTTTTTCAATCGGTCGAGCAAGTCCGGCGGAATGACCAGCACTTCCAGCTTCGGGTCGTTCAGGTCCGTGATGACTTCGCCGATGTCCGCCGTGAAATTCCAGCCCAGTACCACCGCTTTTTCCCAGCCGCCCAGGTGCAAACCGCGCAACTCCTGAGCTTTTTTGAGCGTCACCAGGCCAGTGAACTTCTGGGGTGAATCCACGAAAACGAGCGTACGCGACTGCGGGATTTTGCCGAGATTGCGATTCGGATTGTCGTCGGCATCGAGCGGGAGCGCGCCGTAAAGTCCGAGAACGATTTGCGCCAGAGCGCCGACGCGAAATTTTTTGCCGAACATGGAACGGGCGGCTTCCACCTGGTAATCGCCGATGGCCTGATATAAAAACGGACGCGCGTTTTGGTCAATCAGCCGCTTGCGCATAATCATGCAAGCCGGTTTGCCAAGGTCGGAAATAATCCAGCGGCGGCCAAGCCTTTCCGCCGCCGCTGCGGTTGTGCCAGAGCCGCCAAAGAAATCGGCGACAATTGATCCTTCGCTTGAGGATGCTCTTAGGATGCGGTCAAGAAGTTTTTCGGGCTTTTGAGTCCCGTAGTTTAACCGCTCCCCAGCCATAGGATTAATTACGAAAATGTCGGTCCATAAACTTTGAATTGGGCTTCCTTCCCATTCATCCAGAAATTGCTTTCGCTGGATTCTGTGTTCCATGTTTTTCGGAAAAACTAGGCGTCCTTCGGATTCCAGCCGCTCCATTGTTTTTAACGAAACCGACCAACCGTTTTCAGGTGGCTTATATCCTTTGTATTCGTAAATGAGCGTCGGACTCGGAGAAGGACTCACCAATGGACTCAAACGATAACGCCTACCAGCTTCATCTTTGTACTTGAAACGCTCCTTGACGTAATCATCTTGCCCTTCTTTGCTAACGGGCGGTGCAAAATAATAGTTGGGGGTTTTTCCGTAAAACAGAATGGTGTCTGTTGAGGCTCCATACTGTTTTGATTGAGCGAGAATACCAGCGCGTCGCTTCCAGATTATGTCATTGATGAAATTCTCTTTGCCGAAAAGGTCGTCCAAAGCAATTTTAACGTAATGGCTAACGTGCCAATCCAAGTGGACGTAAATTGAGCCTTTGTCGGAAAGCAGTTCCCGCATGAGGCACAAGCGCGGAACAATCATCGCCAGATAACTTGCCGTGCCGTCCGCCCAGGTGTCGGAGTAGGCAAATTGCTCAATCACCGTCGGTTTCTGCTCCACCTCGCCGCCGGGCAGCGTGATTTTCGTCCGGTAATCGGCTTTGGAATCAAACGGCGGGTCAATGTAGATGAGTTCAATTTTCCCGCGTAGCGAAGGCGTCTCCGCATCGCCCGCGAGCAAGGCCGCCATCGCCAGCAAGTTGTCGCCATAAATCAGGCGGTTGAACCATTGGCTTGCAGCCCCAGCCACCAATTGCTGCTGTCCGCTGCCTTCGTGCAAGACGAGTTCGCCGCTCACCGTCGCTTGTGCGCTGGCGTAGGGTTTGAGGCTTTGAAATTCCTGCCAGTTGGTGTCCTTGGCGGGCGTGACGAGTTCGCGTGTCTGCAAGGCGACCCGGGTTCGGCCTTCGAGTCCTTCCATGATCCGCTCGGCCTGTCGTTTCCCGGCACGGACAATTTCAGGAAGTTGTTCCAGCAAGGTCCGCGCTTTGCGCGATTCTGACGCCGCGCCGTTTGATTCCTTGTTTTGAGGCATTGCGTTGGGCGCAACCTTGAACCACGGAATCCTCCAACGCAGAAGGGGCGCGAACTCAACGCGCCTTGCATCGAGGCACCAGGAAGCGCCTGTCACACAAGCACGCCAAGCCGCGCCCGGTTGGGCGCGTGCTCGGTCGGATGTGTGACGGGCTTGGGGAAAATTCCTGGTTTTCGATGCAGCCCGTAGCCGAAGCTACGCTAAATATGTTTTGTAAACTTTATTCGATATTTCTCTGTGTTCGTGTCGGACAAGGATGACTTTAATCAGAAATATCCCTTCATGGCAAGCATTGTGAATACGTATCCGGGCGGTCGAATTGGAGTTGGCCGAAAACGCGACGACCCTTGCCACGGGCTACGAGTCTCCAACCTACCAGAGCATGGTCGAAGGCGCCACCGCTCGATGCAAACCGCGCAGTTTGACCCCGATTGGTCGCCCAAAATGTCCAAACTCCAGAGGGCGGCGCAGCGCGCTGACCCTGCCAAAACTAGATGCGGTCGCTCGGAGGGATACATTTGAGCGCCGCTGCCACCACTTCGTCGGCTTGGATTTTGCGCAGGCAACGCAGGTCTATCGGGCAATCGCGCCGAAAACAGGGGGAGCAGGGCGCGTCCCCGCGCGCCACTTGCGCCCGCGGCGAAAACAGCGGCCCGGTCAGTTCCGGCGACGTGCTGCCGAAAATGGCGATGACGGGCGCGCCCACCGCCGCCGCCAGGTGCATCGGCCCCGTGTCGTTTGTCAATACAAGTTCGCAAATCTTCAGCGCCGCCGCCAGTTCGGGCAGGCTGGTTTGGCCCGCCAGATTGAGCGCCGGTTCGCCGGCTCCGCGGGCGATGTCGGCGGCGATTCTCTCCGCCAACGCGCGGTCGCCGACGCCTCCGAAAACCGCCCACCGGCAACGGGTTTTTTCCCGCAACGCCAGCGCCGCCGCCGGGAACCGCTCCGCCGGCCAGCGTTTGGCCGGGCCATATTCGGCGCCCGGATTCAACCCGAACCAGGGGCGGCCGGGGCAGGGCGCCAGGCCGAATTTTGCGCGGACCTCCTCTATATGCGCCTGGCTGACCTCCAGGCGCGGGGGCAGCGGCTCGGGCGACGCCCCCAGCGCCGCGGCCAGATGCAAATAATGATGCACCTGATGCGCCGTCGCCGGAAAGAGCGTGGGGCCGCCGCCCGATTCGATCCGCCGCCGGATTTCCCGCGCGGATCGTTTCTTCATCGGGATTGCGCCCGGATTGGGTGGAATGGCCTCTGTCAATAGGAATGTTCGGCCGACCCGCGCGGCGCCGATCCGCCTGGGTATGCCCGCCAGCCACAACTCCAGCGCCGAGCGCGCGGAGTTGGGAAAGGCCAGCGCGGCGGTGAATTTCCTTTCGCGCAGCCGCCGGCTCACCGTGAAAAGGCTCTCGGCGCTGGAAAAGGCCAGCACTTCGTCCAGAAAGGGCTGCCGCTCCCAGAGGCCGGCCAATTTCTCCGCCGTCAGCAGGGTCAGGCGGACGGCGGGGCGCGCCTGCCGCAGGCGCAGGAGCGCCGGCATGCTCATGACCGCGTCGCCCAGCCAGTTGAGGCCGCGGACCAGGATGCTTTCGGGCGTCGCGGGCATGGTCAGCGCAGGCAGATTTTGCGCACGCAATCGTCGAAGCCCTCTGCGCCGCTGAGGATTTTGATTTCCACGCGCATGAAGTAGATGGGCAGGTCGCGGCGGTCCAGTTTGGGGAAGCGGACGGCGTCCTTTTGAGTGGTGATGATGATCTCGGCCTGCCGTTTGATGCCGCGGTTGATGGCGTTGAGGATTTCCTGTTGGGTGAAGCGGTGATGGTCGGCGAATCGCTTTGAATAGACCAGTTCCCGGCACAGCTTGACCAGGCTTTGCTCGAAACTTTCCGGCTGCGCTATCCCGCTCAAGGAGGCCAGGCGCCGGCCCCGGACAAAATCCAGCTCTTTGCGCTCCCCGGTGAAAACATCCTCGAAGTAGAGGGGCGCGTGAATGCACTCGATGACGGCCGCCGAGGGGTTGTAGCGGCTGATGCGCTGGCGCAAGGCGGCGGTGTTGCCGTCGCTTTTGGTGATGAAAATGACATTGGCCCGCGCCAGGTGCGAGGCCGGCTCGCGCAAGGTGCCGCGCGGAAACAGATGCTCGTTGCCGAAGGGTTGCTGGCAATCCACCAGCACCACGTCCTGCCGCCGTCCGGCCAGTTGCCAGTACTGAAAGCCGTCATCCAGCAGGAGCGTGTCGCAGCCGAAATGCTCGATGGCATAGCGGCCGCTTTTGACGCGGTTTTTGTCCACCAGCACCACGACGTCCTTGAGGTTGGACGCCAGCAGGTAAGGTTCGTCTCCCGCCGCGTCGGAATCCAGCAGGAGGCTCTTGCCGTCGGAAACCACGCGCGGGGGCGTGCTGTCCTCGCGCAAGAGCAGGCTGTTCAAGAACACTTCGGCCAGCGGCTTGGGCTTGGACCGGTAGCCGCGGGAGAGGATGGCCACCGTGCGGCCCTGCTGTTGAAGCTCGCGCGCGAATTTCTCCACCACCGGCGTCTTGCCCGTTCCGCCCAGGGTCAAATTGCCGACGGCGATGACCTGGATGCCCAGGGTGGTGTCGCGGATCAGGCGCGCCTGGATGCAGAAGCGGTAAATGGAGAGGCCGAACTGGTATATCTTGGACATGCCGAACAGAAGCGAGCGGATCAGCGCCGCCCGTTTGCCCCGGCGCTGTTCGAAGATGATTTCCAGGAAGGGCGTCTCAATCGCCTCAGTCCACGCTCGAATCGTTTGCCGCATGTGAACGGGCAGTCTGCCAGTTCATCCCCCCGCCCGGCAAGCGGGAGCGCAAACTTTCTCGGCCTGAAAGTCAGTTCAACTCCAAATCGAAGGGCAGGCGCGTGTAAATGCCCTGCGGATCGTTGAAACCCGAAAGCCAGCGCCATTCCTGCATCACTTTCTGCGCCACGCGGCCGGCGAAGTCGTTTTTGGCCAATGGCTCCTGGTTTCCCTGGAGCGTTTCGGATAGCTCTTCCAGGAACCCTTTCCTGGCTGGAAATTCGATCACCGAATAGTTGGTGCCCAGTTTGGCCTCCTGGGCCGCGCTGGCGATTGCCTTTTGAAGACCGCCCAGTTCATCCACCAGGCCGTTCTTGAGCGCATCGGCGCCGGACCAGACCCGTCCTTGAGCAATCTCGTCCACGTGGTTGGTTGTCATCTTGCGGCAGGTCGCCACCCGCTGGATGAATTCATCATAGATGTGGTCCACCAGGCGCTCTATGACCGCCTGCTCCTCAGAGGTCATGGGCCGCGACACTGTGCCCAGGTCGGCCAGCGCGCCCGTCTTGACGGCATCGAAGGTAATGCCATGTTGGTTGGCGATTTTCTGCATGTTGAGCGCCAGGCCAAACACCCCGATGGAGCCTGTAATAGTGCCAGGCTCGGCGAGAATCCGGCGCGAGGCCATGGAAATGAAGTATCCGCCGCTGGCCGCCACCGTGCCCATGGAAACAATGACCGGTCGCTCGGAATTGAACCGCCGAAGCTCCTCCAGTATGGCCTCGGAAGCTTGGGCGCTGCCGCCGGGGCTGTTGACCCGCAGCACGACTGCCTTTACATCCGTGCGCCGCCGCAGCTCCCGGATGATTCGCGCGAACCGGTCGCCCGCCACCTGGCCTTCCGCGCTCGGCGCGCCTTCGCCTTCGATGATTTCCCCTTCGGCATAAACGACGGCAATCTTATCTCCGCCGATCTGCCGCCGAACTTCGGTGTGTTCAGCCTGGCGGGCGTATTCGGCGATCGAAACTTGTGGAAACCGCTCCCCAGTCTTCTTGCCCGACAGTTGGCGCAACTTGTCCAGCGCCTGTCCCTCGTAAGCCAGTTCGGTGACCAGGCCCCGGTCCAGGGCTGTCTGGGCGCTGATCAACCCTTCCTTGTCCACCACCGCTTGGAGTTGTTCGGGTGCCAGTTTGCGCGCGCCGGCGACGCTGTCGAGCACGTTGCCCCAGATGGCCTTGAGGAACGCTTGGATCTGCTCGCGGTTTTCGGGGCTGAAGTCTTCCCGCGTCAGCGGTTCGATGGCCGATTTGTATTTGCCATGCCGGATGGGCGTGAACTGGAAGCCGTATTTGTCGCCTGCGCCCTTGAGGAAAACGCCCTGTGCCGCCAAACCGCGGAAGGCCATCAAACCGAGAGGATTCAACAGGATTTGGTCCGCGGCGGACTCAACGTAGTAATCCCGGTTGTCAGCGTTGGCGATATAAGCAATGACCGGCTTGCCGCTCTTCTGGAAATCCTGGATGGCTTCCCTCAGTTCTTTGAGCGCGCCGTAGCCGGAGCTGTAACCGTCGGTGCGCAGGTTGCCGTGAAGATAAAGCCCCGAAATGCGCCCGTCCCGGGCCGCTTCGCGCAGGGCGACGGTCGCCGCCCGCAACTGGAGGCTTGACTGGCCGGCGCCCATGAGCCGGGCCAGCGCTTGGGCGCTTTGATCCACCGGCCGGTCGGTGACCCGGGTGTCGAGGTTGAAAACCAGCACCGATTTGTCGGCGATTTTATTCCCGGCTGCCGCCAGCAGAAACACGGCCACGGCCAGCAACACTCCCAGCGCCGCCAGGCTGCCTATGGTCAACAACACCGCCTTGATGATACTCCATACGATTTGCAGTAACTTTTTCATAGAACGTTTTGTGCGGTCATTTTCATTCAAGACACAAAGCAAAATCCAAAGCTCGACTTTGGCCGCCTTATGACCGGCAGGCAAGACAATAAAGGAGTCTGGACAGGGCTGGGAAACATGCGATGATAGCTCAATCAGAAATGCAAAGTGCCGTCTGAACCCATTGAAATCAAAAGGAAACTCCCGATTGCGGCCGGGCTTCACGCTCATTGAATTGCTGGTGGTCATTGCCATCATCGCCATTCTGGCGGGTTTGCTGTTGCCCGCCCTGGCCAAGGCAAAGCTCAGGGCGCAGCGCGCGCAATGCGCATCGAACCTTCGGCAATGGACGGTGGGATTCAACCTCTATGGCGCCGACTTCCACGACAGCATGCCCATGGGCTGGGATGTTCCCGGTCCCGGAGGAGAGTGGTCCATTGCATTGAGTCCCTACGTCAACATCAACAACAAGGTCTGTCTTTGCCCCGCGGCCACAACGTTTCGAAGTGATTTGGGAGCCAATCTGTGGACCGTCAACCACACCCAAACGCTGGCCTGGGGAATCATGGGTTCAAATAGTTATCCGGTTCTGCCTTGGGGCGCTCCGGGGTTGTGCGGCAGTTACGGAATCAACGGCTGGATGTACAATCCGCCCGCTTCGGCCGGGCCTGATGGCTCCAACCCTCTATATTGGCGGAAACTCTCGGCGGCCGGCCCATCGCATAACGTACCTGTATTTTCCGATTGCGATTATGACGGAAGTGATCCCTCGGCCACCGATCCGCCGCCCCCGGCTCCAGGACAACAGAGCGTCACCGATGACATGTCCAATTTTTCCATCCCCCGACATGATGGCAGCAGGCCGGTCAACGTGACTTTCCTTGACTCTTCGGTCAACCCCACGGGCCTGAAAGAACTTTGGCGTTTGAAATGGAGCACGACTTTCGACACGACCTACCAGGACACGGTGAACGAGTGGCCGGCCTGGATGAAAAGTTACCAATAGTCGCAGCAACATGCCAGCATAGCCGCTCCGCGGGATAAGGGCCCATGCAAAAACAAGTTCCGATAATCAGGCGCAATTCCAACATAATCGGCGTGGCGCTCTGAAAGCGCATTCTTTGACAATTGGTCATTGAGAATTTGTAAATGGTTATTGAGCCGTTGGGGAGGTGGAATTCAATGGCCAATGACCCATTCTCAATGATCAATTCTCAATCAACGCTTGCAGGTTCTGATGCGTTCCGAAACGGCCTTGTTTCAAAGGTCAGCGGTAAAATCGGAAGTTATTTTTGCACGGACCCTTTGCTGCCCTTGCTCGGCGGGGCCTCAAGGCTTGGAGCCGAACGCTTCGGTGAAGGCGGGCGTCTGGCGCAGTTGGCTGAAGTTGCCGTCCTCAAAGGCATGCTGGCGCAAATTGGGGATCTTCGGGTCCTTCGGGTTCTTGGCCCTTTCGGCGGCATTGAGATCCAGGGCTTTCTTGAGCGACGCCACCGCCTGGCTCGTTTCGGCGCGATGAGCCTGGATGGCCGCCAGATTGTACCACCCGGAGGCATTGTTGGGAGCCACCTGCGTGAGGCGCTGGACGGCTTGCTCGCTCTTGGCCATGTTGCCCATCTTCAAAAAATCGTTGGCCACCTCGATGAGCGCGTTGGGGTCCGCGGCGGGGTAGTTGAGCACTTGGTCCAGCAGTTGTTGGGCGGCGTTGGTCTGGCCGGTTTCCATGGCCCGCTGAACCTCGGCGAAGACTTGCGCCAGGGAGACGCCGGTCTTGCTCCGCTTCAACTGGCCTTCGAAATCGCTGATTTGCTCGTTATAGGGGTCCAGCTTGTGGCAGGTGTCCAGAATGGAAATCGCGTCGTCCACCCGGTTTTGGCTCAAGAGCAGGTTCATGAAATGGACCACCGCTTCGGGGCTGTACGGACAGTAGGCGAAGGCCTGTTTCAAGGCGAATTCGGCCTCCTTGGTCACACGCGGCCTCTCCAAGGCGCTGCGCGAGTTCTCCGGGCTGGAGCGCCAGAGGTAAATGCTGCTGGCAATGGAACTGCGCAGCTTGGAAAAGGCCTTCTGCGCATCGTCGTCGCGGACGAACCGGGGGTCGCCGGTGAAGTGGCTCAAATCGTGCCGCAGATAGACCGCCTCCGCCCAGTCACAAATGTTGCTCACGCTGGTGTCGTAGGTGATCCAGTTGCCGATGGTGCGCCGGGAGTACTCGCTCCAAAAGGCATGGTCCTTGTCAATGACCTCCTGCGAAAGCTCCTGGATCGGATGCCGGTTGATCTTCATGATGATGCCAAAGGGCGTCAAATACGGATACATCCAGTCCAGCGGGAAACTTTCCTCGACGTAAAACTCATGGTGCGGATTCTTGTCAAAGATCACCTTGGTCAGCAGGCCGTTGATGCTCATGACGGCGACCTGGCCGGAGATTTGTATGCGCCCGGCGTCGTCAAAACGCACGTCCTCCCCTCCCTTGATCTGCTTGTGCTCGTTGGGGAACTCGGCGTCGTGTTGCAGGCGCCGTTGCGCGTCCCGGTAGTAATCATTAAAGCAATTGGCGGAATCCTCGGGGCTGGGCGTGAGTATCTCCGTGTCGGGATAGACGCCGCCCAGGCTCTTGACGATGGCCTCCGGGTAGGCCTCCTCCAGCATCCGGCGGTTGAGGCGGATGACATGCTCCATGCGAACGATGTTATTATTGAGCAGGATGGGGTCCCCGGCGGCCGCCTCCTGGATCAGCGGCGGCAATGGGATGTTTTTGAACCGTTCGGGCGTGTAGATGTTCTCCGTTTCCAGAACGGCATTCAAGTCCTTGGACAACGCGCTGCGCAGGGTGGCCTCATCGGCCTTGGCATTGACCGCCTGTTGCGTCTCTTTGCTTAACTTCTTGCCGTAAAGATACTGCCCCAAAGCGTCCTGCCCGGCGCCGGGCCGCAGTTTGGCGGCGAGCTTCTCCGCGCTGATGAACTGGTCGGGCGCAAACTTCGAGGTGCGCGTGGCGCGGTTCCGCTCCACCCGCTCGCCAATGCCCTCAAAAATGTCGTCCAGCCACGCCAGCCACCGGCTGGAACCGTGGAAAAGTTTGGGCAGGGAACCGGATAGGAAATTCTGGAAAAATGGCGGGTCACTCTGCGTGCTGCGGTTGAACTGCGCCCGAATGTAATCCAGGTAGGTGCCGTCGGCCAGCGCGTTTTGCGTGATGATATAAACGTCGCGGCGGTCGAAACTTCGGTCCTGCTCCGGCTGGCAATCGTGGGGGATGAAACTCTCGCAAAAAATCATGTAGGTCGGGCAAAAACGGCCCGGATCCGTCCCGCCGAACAGGACCGCGTCGCGGGCCATTTCCGGATAGACCATCGCCCCGTGAGGCCCTTTGGCGGCGGCGTCGCGCAATTTTGCGTCATAAGTCAACTGGCCGTCCAGTCCCGCGAAAGGCGGCGTGAACATATCGTGCCCGAACCAGTATCCAAACCAGTGGTTGTGCTGCTCGCTTTTGAACCAGTGCGCCATGCCCGAATAGACCGGCAGCAGGGCGAAGAGCGCCAGCGTGATCCCCAGGGGGGCGCGCTGATTATAGACAAAGAGCGCCACCAGGAACGCCAGCGTCATCCCCACCAGCATCAGGCTGGCGAAGACCGGCATCCCATATTGGCCGGGGGCGAAGGACTGGGCGATCCAATGCGGCAGATCCGAAAGGCCCATCTGGCTTTCCCCATCCACTCCGAAATAATTCACCGCCGTCACCGAGAACAGCGAATAGAGCGCCAGCGCCAGCGCCACGCCCGCCCCCGCCAGGCCCCACCGCCGGAATTTCTCGTAGTGGGTCGCCATGAACGACGCAATCAAAGCCATGCCGTAGCCAATCAGGATCGCCACCACCGCGTGCGAGGCGGTGAAGAAGACCTTGACCAGGTCGGCCGTCTGGCGCTCGCGCGTCGGGTCCAGAAAGATCGAGAGCATAACGCCTAGGAAGGGATAAATAGCGGCGACGGATATGACCCAGGCCCGCTCCCGCTTTTGCATTTTGAAAATGAAAAACAACGGCAGCACCGCGAAAAACATCGCCACCAGGCTGTAGGCGTCGGCCAGGCCCGAAAAGAGCATTCCCAGCTCCGTCATGAAACGGCCCGGCGCGTTGAAGATGTCCGTTGGATGCAGTTTGTCGTACTGCCCCCGGCTTAAGGCGTGCCAGAAGCCTTCCACCGTGCGCGGGTAGCCCCATTCCATGGGCGGGTTGGTCATGCCGGAGATCGCCTCGAAAAAGTAGAAGCACGAGCCGGAGAGCATCAGAAAAAACGACAGCACCGTCGGCACGATCTCCGTCAATAGCCCGGTCGTCTTGATGGTCAGGTAAATGCAGGCGGCGATTGAGCCTAGCCCGACGCCGTTGTAGATGGTGAACACCATCGGCGTGGTGGAATCAAAGAAACCGACGAAGTGCTCGCCCTTGGCGATAAGCCCCAGCACATAGACCACGCTGTTGATGAAGAACATGTCCCGCCCCAATTTGGGCTGCCGGGCCGCCACCCCAATCTCTATGCCCATGATGGCCATGGTCAGCGTCTGGTGTATGGTCGAACAGATGCCCAGAAAGAAAAACGCCGTGTAGAGGTAACGTCGCTGGTGCGGCGCGTAGTTCCACCGCATCAACAGCGCCAGCACCAACAGCAGCCAGGGCACCCCAAAGAGCGAGATGCGGTTGATGACCACCGACTCCTTCCACATCGAACTGCCCAATCCGAGCATCAGCCCCGCCGTGATCCCCGAGACCATGCAGATGGCGCTCTCCCATTTGCCGGTCATGTTCTTGAGCTCCTCGATCCCTTCCATCAACATGCTGCTGCCCCGCGAGACCATCAAGGCCAGCACGCCGCAGGACATCGCCGCCGTGCTCGCTTCGGCCAGGGCCACCCGCCAGGCGATGTTCTTGAAGGGCACCAACACCGTCCAGAGCCAGGTGTAAATCGTCCAAAACGGGTAGCCCGGCGGATGCGGAATGCCAGCGTAATAAGAGGCCGTGCAGAGTTCGCCCGAATCCTCCAGCGTCACCTCCGGCGCCAGGCAGATGAAATAAATCACCCACACCACGGCAAAGGCAATCAACATCGAGAGCCAGTCAATGCCCCGGAACAGCGGCGCCACCGGCCCCTGGGCCGGTTGGGGCGGCGGCGGGGGCTTGGTGGGCGGGGAGGCGGCAGGTTTGGCCGCCGGTGTCGCGGCGCCTTTGGCCGGCGCGCCCTGGGGCGGTCGAGGTTTAGAATTCATTGTTTATATCGCATTGCCCGGCGTTCATCCACCGGACTGGACACCGGAAACGGTCAATTTGTATAAAAGCCTTTGCCCCGTTGGGCAATGACGAAATTGATAATTTTCTCTGGCATCTCCGCCCCCGCCCCCGCACAATAGGCCGACTATGACTAAAGGCATTCCCTCCAGGCCCGCCTTGAGCCGCCGCTGTTTTCTCAAGATTTCCGGCGCCATCGGCGCCGGTCTGGCGTTTCCAACCCTCATTCCCGCCTCCGCCTTGGGTCGCGCCGGCCGGCCCGCCCCCTCCAACCGCATCACCCTCGGCGTCGTCGGCTGGGGCATGCAGGGGCCGGACAACACCAGGGAGTTGATGAATCTCAACGATGTTCAAGTCGTCGCCACTTGCAACATTGACAAAAATCACCTCAAAGAGTCCGTGGCCGTCATCAACGATCACTACAAGAACAAGTCCGTCCGCACCTATCATGATTACCGCAAAATGATGGCGCGCGACGATATTGACGCGGTCATGATCGCCGTTCCCGACCATTGGCACGAACTGATCGCCGTCGAAGCCGCCCGGCGCAAGAAGGACATCTACGGCGAAAAGCCGCTGGCCAAGACCATTGGCGAACAGCAGAGCATCGTGCGCGCCGTGCGCGAAAACGGCTGCATCTGGCAGACCGGCTCCTGGCAACGTTCCACCGGCAGTTTCCACAAGGCCGCCGAAATCGTCCGCAACGGGCTTATCGGCAAAGTCACCCGCGTCGAAGTCGGTCTGCCCTCGGGCCACACCGACTTCGCCCACACCGGCCAGTACACCAAAATTACCAAGCCGCCCCGCCAGTTGGATTACCAGCGATGGATCGGCCCCTCCCGCATGCAACCTTACATCCTGGCTCGCAGCCACATGAATTGGCGCTGGAATTACAACACCGGCGGCGGCCAATTATTGGATTGGGTCGGCCACCACCTGGATATCGCCCATTGGGGATTGGGCTTCGACCACAGCGGCCCTTACGAAGTGGACGGCCACGGCGATTTCCCGCCGCCCGACGCCCTCTGGAACACCTGCACCAAATTCCGCATCGAAATGAAGTATCCCCAGAACGTCCACATCACCCTGGCCGGCGGTTACGACGACATCAAGGAGGGCGCCAAGTGGATCGGCACCGACGGCTGGGTCTATGTCACCCGCGGCCAATTCGATGCCTCCAACGCCGACTGGCGCGATATCAAGGAACTGCCCGACGACGAGGCCAAAATCAAGCTCTACCGTTCCACCAATCACTGCCGCAATTTTATTGACTGCGTCAAATCGCGCCGGCCCACCATCGCCCCGGTCGAGACGGCCCATCACTCCGCCACCCCCGGCCACCTGGGCTATATCTCCACGGTGGTCGGTCGCAAATTGCGGTGGGATGTCGAGAAGGAGCAAATCCTGGACGACCCCACCGCCACCATGCTCATGACCCGCCTGTTCCGTCCCCCCTACCAGGATTGGTAAAGGCGTTTGAATCTCATCCAAAAGCTGGCAAACTGAGGGCATGAAACGCAAGAAAGCGCAACGCGAGACGGCATCCGCCGGCACGGTCCTCGCAGCACAGGCGCGGGCCGAAGGCAACAAGTGGACGGACGCGAAGCGCGAAAAGCTTGGTGAAGAGTTCATGAAGCTCTGCTATGCGCCGCGTTGCGCCAATTTTTACCCGCCAAGCGCACCGTTCCAAGTTTGACATTGCTCAGATTCTGTGCGATAAGCATCCCGTGAAAGCTGCGAAGACCGTAGTGGAAAAGAAGTCGGCAGGGACCCTCGCCGTGGAAAGGCATCGTCCTTTGATGAACAAGCTTTCCGACGCGGATCGCCGGCGGTTGCATCGCCGCGCCGCGGAACTTTTATATGGAAGCAAAACCGCTTCGGCTGGCCGGTGACACGAACCTGCTGCTTGACTTGGCTGGCGGCGATGAAGACGTTTTGGATGCAGTGGCGGTCATTGACCAAAGACTGCCTCAAGCGGATTGGCTGGTTTCGCCCTCTGTACTGGACGAACTGGCTTTCCTGACGGACTCCGGCGACACGCTCCAACTCCGGCAAACCGCCCAGGTTGCCTTTCAGCAACTGCAGAGCGGGGACCGGTTCCGAGCCATCCTGGACCTCCCGTTTCCTCCCGATATCATCAAGCGAGTCGCCGACGAAATCCGCCAACGGGAACTGGTTCCCGCCGCAGAAACGCATGACTCTTGGGTGCTGGCCGAAGCAGCTTTCTTGCAGTGCGCACTTCTGCTGACCAGCGACGCCCATCTGCGAGGGGTGGACCACGAACTTCTGACTCTGGTTCTAAATCCGTTCGATCTGGCTCCGCCGGTCATTGCCACCCCACGCGAGATCGTCCGCAAGTTTTTCCGCTAGATGCCGATGGACTGCGGTGTGTTGATGGTCACTGTTTACGCACGATTTTTGGAGGGGTTAGCCGGCCTGATGGAATAATCGGCGATGGCCCGGCGGGAAATCGGATGGCAACCCCCAGCGGTTCAAACCCCGCGCGCTCATCATCAATTGGACAAAAACTAACGCCGGGTCAATTCTCTTGCAGCCGTAGTTGGCGTAAGACAGCCGCCCGGCGCGCTTTAAATCAGATTCTTGAGGAAGCCAAACACTTCCGTCGAATCCATCTGCGGCGGCAGCGAAGCCTGCGGGCGTTCGCAAATGAGGACCGGCTGCCCGGCCGGCTGAAGGACGCGCCGGCCGTGCGAACCTTTCACCAGTCCGGCGTCAAGAGGAATGACGTCCATTAACATGCGGAAACCGAGCCTCTTTTGCGCCAGCCGCCACAGGATTTTCCATTTCACCCCCATCTCCGAGTCCAAAAACAATTCCACCGGGTCGTAGCCCGGCTTGCGATGGATGTCCACGCATCGGGCGAAGTCCGGCGCCAACGCATCCTCCAGCCAGTAATAATACGTGAACCACGCACGTTCCTCCGCCACCGCGATCAAATCGCCCGCTCGCGGATGATCGAGTCCCACCGCCCCTTTTTCCTTCGCGCCGAGAACCGACGCGACGCCCGCCTGCCGGGCCAGCAGGTCGCGCGCGCGAGCTTCCAGCGAGCGGTCATTGAGGTAAATGTGCGCGACCTGGTGATCGGCAAGGGCAAAGACCTTGCTGGCGCCGCAATCCAGCAGTTCCAAACCCAGCTCCTCCCGGATGGCGATCCAGCCCTCGCGCCGGAAAAGACGATTCAAATGCACCGGCGTATCCACCGCGCAAATTCCGTATTCGGACAACAGGACGACCCGCACGCCGCGTTCCTGGAAAAAGGAAATCAGTCCGCCCGCGATGGCGTCAATACTCTTGAGGTCCGCCGCGATGAGCGGCCAGGCCGGCCCGTGCCTTTGCAAATTGTAGTCCAGGTGCGGCAGATAGACCAGGTTGAGCGTGGGCGAGTATTTCCGCTCGATCCATCTGGCCGCCTCCGCGATCCAGCGCGAGGCCGCGTCCGCTCCGCCGCCCGGCCCGTCCACGCCCGCCGCCGGCCCCCAAAAGGCCGGGAAGGGAAATTCGCCCAGGTCCCGTTTGATCTCCGGGCGGATGCTGGGAGGCCGGGAGTAGATGTCGAAAACCTTCCTGCCGTCGGATGGATACGCCGGGCGGGGAGTGATGGAATAATCGGCGGCCGAATACATGTTGAACCACCAGAACAACTGCGCGCAGGTGAAACCCGGATCGCGCGCCCGCAGGTCGTCCCAGATTTTCGGCCCGGCCACAAGGTGATTGGACTGCTTCCAAAAATGCGCCTCTGCCAGCGCGCGATCGTACCAGCCGTTGCCGACGATGCCGTGGCTGGCTGGAAGCCGGCCTGTCAAGTAGTTGGCCTGCGCGGTGCAGGTCACGGCGGGGAATGCCGGCACAATGCGCGCCAGCGCCCCTTGGTCGCGCAACCGCGCCATGTTCGGTGTGTCCGGTCCGATCAGCGGGCCGGTCAGACCCGCGACATTGATGACAGCCATCCGGGGCGGCATTCCGCCATTATCCCTGTCGGAAGCGCAGGCGCAATCTCTTCTCCTAATCTTAATCCTAATCCTAATCTTAATCCTACCTGATCATAAAATCCTATTGCCATGACGGAACGGCTATGGTATTATGGTTTGGTATGAAACATGACATGGTGCCCATTGACCAAGCAGGCCGGATTGTCCTTCCAAAGGGCGTGCGCCAGGAGCTGGCCATCAAACCAGGAGACACATTCAAGGTCTCAATTGATGGGTTGGCGGTCACGTTGACGCCGAACAAGGAAAGCACCGGATTCGTGCGGAAGGGGAAGGCGCTCGTTTTTTCGACCGCTGGGGACGAGATTTTGAGCGAGGAGGCAGTGCAAGAAATCCTGGAGTCTGCTCGAGCAGAACGCGATGACCGAATTGTTGAGAGCCTTTGCGGCCACAAGCGGCGGGCATGAAAGTTTTCCTTGATACAAATGTGCTCCTTGCCGCGGTGCTTGCAAAGCACTCCGCGCACGATCGGGCCTTTGCCATTCTCCAGCGCGTTCAAGAAGGCGAGGATGAGGGCTTTGTCTCGTCCCACAGTCTGGCTGAGCTTTATGCCAGTCTCACAAAGCTTCCGCCGCCCTTTCGCCACTCGCCGGAGCAGGCTCTTCTCAGCATTGAGGAGAACATTCTGAAGCACTTCAAAATCTCAAGCCTCACGGGCAATGATTATGGCGCGCTCATTCGCGAGGCGGCCCTCGGCGGGATTCAGGGCGGGACGATTTATGATGCGGTGTTGCTTAAGAGCGCGCGCAAAGCGGCCGTTGATCAAATCTACACCCTCAATGTGAAGCATTTTGAGGCTGTGGCCGCCGGGAATTTGGGTCTGAAATTGCTGGTTCCGTGACCCTTTTGTTTGTCGGAACACTTTTCTTGCGGTTCTGCTGCTTCAATCCTATTTTTCCCAATGCCTTGATGGCAAGACACGATTCTACCATGGATACCATTCAAACTGAAATTGTTGTGCTGGGGGCGGGACCGGGCGGTTACGCCGCCGCTTTTTACGCCGCCGATTTGGGCAAAAAAGTCCTCCTGGTCGAACAGGACAAAAAACTGGGCGGCGTCTGCCTCAACCAGGGCTGCATCCCCTCCAAGGCGCTGCTCCACGCCTCCAAGATGATCTCCGAGGCGCGCGAATCGGCCCATCGCGGCATCACCTTCGGCCCGCCTCAAATCGAGCTGGACAAATTGCGCGCCTGGAAAAATTCCATCGTGGACAAACTGGCCTCCGGCGTCGGTTTTCTGGCAAAAAAACGCGGCGTCAGGGTCCTCACCGGGCGCGGCTATTTTGAAGGTTCTCAATTGTTGCGCGTCGAAACGCCGGAGGGCCAGCAATTCGTCGCCTTTGAAAAGGCCGTCATCGCCGTCGGCTCCAAGGCCGCGCTGCCCAAGGTCTTTGACCTGGGCAACCCTCGCATCATGACCTCCACCGAGGCGCTGGAAGTGGAGGAGATTCCCGAAGATTTGCTCGTCGTGGGCGGCGGCTACATCGGCATGGAACTGGGCAGCGTCTATGCCAACCTTGGCAGCAAGGTCGTCGTCGTCGAGGCCCTCTCGGGCATCCTTTCCGGCGCCGACGCCGACCTCGTCCGGCCCGTCTTGCAGGCGGCCCAGAAATCTTTCCGCGAACTTCGCTTCAACACCAAGGTCACCCAAATGTCCACCAAGGCCAAAAAAATCCGCGTCCTCACCGAGGGGCCCGACAAGGTGGAAAAAGAGGAATTCTACGACCGCGTCCTTGTCTCCGTCGGGCGTGTGCCCCGCTGCCACGATTTGGGCCTGGAAAACACCCGCGTCGAGCAGGACGAGCGCGGCTTCATCAAGGTCAACGACAAACAGCAAACGGCCGATCCGGCCATCCTGGCCATTGGCGATATTGCCGGGGGCGTCCTGCTGGCCCACAAAGCCAGCAAGGAGGCCCGCATCGCTGTCGAAACCATTGTCGGCCAGTCCAGCACCTCCGCCGGTGTCATCATCCCGGCCGTCGTTTTCACCGATCCGGAATTGGTTTGGTGCGGCGTGACCGAGGCCGAGGCGCGCGCCAAGGGGATGCCCATCGAAGTGGCCAAGTTTCCCTGGGGCGCCTCGGGCCGCGCGCTCACCTTCGACCACGCCATCGGGCTTACCAAACTGATTGTTGATGTCGAAACCGAGCGGGTGGTGGGCATCGGCATGGTCGGCCACGGTGCCGGCGAATTGATCGCCGAAGGCGTCCTGGCCATCGAGATGGGCGCGACCGCCCGCGACTTGGCCGAATCGGTCCATCCGCACCCGACCCTTTCGGAAACGATCATGGAGGCGGCGGAAGTTTTTTACGGCGTCTCCACCCACACCTTCTCCCCCAGAAAACGGGAGGAGTGATTCATATCCGCCACCGATCGCTGCACCTGTTGGCTTGTTGCCGGCGCGCCGGCCGCCCAATCGGTTTAGCGAGTCTCCCCGACCGCAACGGCTCCCACAACATCTTTGTGTAGGTGTTCAACGGGAGGCCTCCGTGGCATGATGGCGCTTGATGAACATTGAATCCGACTTTGCGGAGACGCGCCCATCGGCGCCCTCGTTGGCATCAAGAACGCAAGCTCTTGCCTCACCATGAAAGAGACCAAAGATTCCCGTCCTCCGGCCTTCACGCTCATTGAGTTGCTGGTGGTGATCGCCCTCATCGCCATTTTGGCCTCCTTGCTTCTGCCGGCCCTCTCACGCGCCAAGCTCAAAGCCGGCGACACCCAGTGCGTGAGCAACCTCAAACAACTGGCTTTGGCGCATGCCATGTACATCGGCGATTTTAACAAGTCGTTTGAGTACACCTACGACGAAAATTTATGGATGGACACACTGCTGGCGTACTACGCCAAGGTGAATCCGGCGCGCATCTGCCCTTTGGCCATGAACCCCACCACCCGCACTGTTGAAAGCCCGCAATATACCTGGGGCACGGCCGATCAAATGTGGAAATGGGTGCCCTTCAACACCAATTACCAGGGTAGCTACGGTTTTAATGGCTGGTTATATTCTGGAAACTACTCGGTTGCCGACGTGATTATTGGCGCGTCGGATGACTGGAAATACTCCAAGGAATCCGACGTCTTCAAGCCCTCCAACACACCACTGTTCGCCGACGAAGTCTGGGTGGATGGATGGCCGGAAGAGACCCAGGGTCCGGCGACCGATTTATACGACGGCAGTCTAAACCCAGTCATCGGACGATACACCATCGCGCGGCATGGCGGAGCCGCCCCGGCGAGCGCTCCCAGAAACATCACCTCCAGCGCGGGTTTGACGGGGGCCATTGATATTGCTTTCATGGATGGCCACGGGAAGCTCGTAAGATTGAGAGATTTATGGACGCTGGATTGGCATAACAATTGGATTGTTCCCGCCACCATTCCAAGCCCTGAAGAGTGAATGAAGCCGATGGCATTCATTGCTAAATGGGTCGCCTTCCTTTTTTTAGGAGCGGTTCTTGGTTGCCGTTCGGCCGCGGCCCCTTTGCAGACCAATTCATACCTCCTCGCTTATGCGGCGGCGCCGCCCAATAATCCCCTCAAGGGCTTTATGCCCTATTCGGGCAGTTATACCACATTCCCTTATAGCATGGAATGGAGTTATCTCCCGTTGCGCTCCTTGATGAGCGGCCCCACCAACTTCAACTGGTCCAGTCTCGACACCTTGCTCAACACTGACACCGGCCGTGCCCATCACACTGTCTTTCGTGTCTATCTCGACTATCCCACGCTGCCCACCGGCATCCCGCAGTATCTCCTGGACGGCGGTTTGACAACGTACGCTTATACCAACTACGGAAATGATGACATCAGTCTATGTCCGAATTACGAGGACTCGAATTTGCAGCAGGCCATGACCAATTTCATTGCTGCGCTCGGGGCGCGTTACGATGGTGATCGGCGCATCGCCTTCATCGAACTCGGCCTACTCGGCTTCTGGGGGGAATGGCACACCTACCCCCTCACCAACTTGTTTGCTTCGGTGGCCGTCCAGCAGGAAGTGCTCGCGGCGTATAACAACGCATTCATCAAAACCAAATTGCTGGTGCGCTGGCCCAGTGGCACCAACCCGGCCGCCCTGCCCATCGGTTATCACGATGATTCGTTCGCTTTTGATACGATTGATCCGCCAAGCTATAATTTCCTGGGCCTTCTCAAAGCCGCGGGTGAAACCAACAAGTGGCGCACCCAGCCCATCGGCGGCGAGGTCTATCCCCCGGTCCAGTCCTGCATGTGGGATGCCAGCCAGACCAACTGCCTGCCGCCAGGGCAGGATTTCCCCGACTGTGTAAGCCTTTCCCACGCCTCGTGGATGTTGAACCAGGCTCTGTTTGATCCCGGCTTCACTGGAGCACAGGAGGACCTCGCCTTGGCGGGCGCCCACCAGTTGGGTTACGAGATTTATGTCACCAATGCCGCGATCGTTGATGCCTTCGTTTCCGGATCCCTCAATGTCAGCGTCCAGATTCTCAATACCGGCGTTGCCCCCTTTTACTACGACTGGCCGCTGCAGCTCGCCGCCCTCAACAGCACCAATGCGCTCGCCCAAACATGGACCACAACCTGGAAACTCTCTTCGCTCCTTCCCGCAAGCTCCAATACCCTCTGGTGTTATACCCAAACCAATCACGGCCTCACTGCCGGGCAATACAAATGCCTCCTGCGCGCCCAGGATCCCCTCACAAACGGCCCGCTGTTTCGCTTTGCCAATGTGGCCCAGGATGCCGACCTTGCCGGCTGGCTTACTTTGGGGCAATTTTCGGTCGTGGCCGGCCCCACGCAGCCGACCTTGAGCGCCAAATCCTCCGTCTCCGGTTTTGAACTTGCAGTCAGCAACGCCGCTCCGGGAGAATGGACCGTTGAGAACACCTCCAATTTTGCCGCCTGGAACCCTCTGCTAACCACCAACACGAGCACGTCCGCATGGAGTGTTACCGATTTTGTCACATCACCGGCGCAATTCTACCGCGTCGTGACGCCAGCCCTGAACACCCATGAATAAAGCAACAAGTAAAGTAAAAACAATGAACGGCAATTGCCGGATAAAACAATGAAAGCAAATCCAATGAAAACACGATATGTTAACCAGCACTCCACAACCCTGCACGGCCTCCTGCCGGCTTTGGCCGGTTTCGCGCTGTTCGCGATCCTGTTCTCGGCCCCTTTGGCGCCGGCCCAGAATCTGATCGTCGACAGCTTCGACAACGCCGCCAGCGTCGGCCTCTACAACACACCCGGAATCGCCTGGGATAATTTAGACCCATCCTATGTCGTCAATGGCTGCACTATTGCGTGGGATCCAAACCAGCAGTCCCCTGGGAACCCCAACCCGGGAGCACTGTACTTTACGATCGAGTGGCCGCTTGTCACCGATCCCCAGTGGAACGAGACGGGTTGGAACAACGTTCAACTTGCCTTCAACACCCCCGGAACGTTCGATGCCACCAAATATATCTCCTTTGATTTTGATCTCAAGGTGGATGTCACCAACTCTTCCGTTGCCATTGACGGGTCGTCTTACGGAGCTGTCGGGCTTTACATCAATGGACCCTGGGTCCAATTGGTCGGCTGGGCTTGGGTGGCGCCGATAGGTGACTGGCAGCATTTCTCGGGCTATTTTACGGGGGTTTCAGGCTCAAGCTATAACAATGCTGTTATCGGGTTTATATCCACCGGTGGAGACAGTCTGACCAACACCGTCTCTTATTGGATTGACAATGTGGTATTCACGGCGCCCCCAACGTCTAATACGAACCAGCCCACTTTAAGCATTGCACAAGCGCCCCCGCCGGGGCTGACCTGCCTTTGCACCTCGCCGGGCGGCACGTGGCAACGCCAGTATGTCGAAACGGTCCACGACGACTATTCCTGGGTCACGAGTACTCTTGGAGGTGACGCCGTCGCCAACACAACGACGTATTCCATGACCATTGCCTCCTTTCCAGAAGCAAGCTACTCTACATTCGCAGCCCAAATGTTCCTTATCCCTGTAGCGGGGATGATAGGCCTTCCCCAGGATGATGACATTGATTGGGATTCGGCGGACGTGGTGGACCTGTACATCAATGCGAACCCGAATGGTACGGCAAATGGCATTTTCCAGTACAAGGTCAATCAGTCTAGTAGCTGGAACACCTCTTTAATTGTGACCAATGTTTGCTCAACAGGACCTTTGGGAACTTGGAGTCTGACCTTTAGCAACAACACCAACGTCACGGTGACGGCTCCCGACAGCAACAGCGTAAGCTTCACCATACCCGTCGCTGACGCTGGCGATTTCGTGGATCCCCTGTATGTCTATCTCGGCTCCCAGCCGAATGAGAATGCGAACATCGGACAGCAGGCCACTTTCGGCAAGTTCACAATCACTGGCGCCGCAGGCTCGATCAACGATAACTTCGCGACGGATGATGGAACTCTAAATGCCGCCGTATGGGCAAATGACACAGCGGTGGACACAAACGGCATTTTCATGACGGCTCCGGATGCGAAATATTGGGTGACTTGGCCCACTCCGGATGGAGGTTTCACCAACGTTTACGCCACCGACAATTTGACCAATAAACTGGGAAGCTCTCAGTGGTTGAGCCTGCCCAGCGCCTCCACAGGCTGGGTGTTGGTAAACGGCGCCCAACGGTTAACCGTCATCAACCAGTCAACATTGAACACGGCGTTTGGATATCAGCCGACCAATTGCTTCTTCGGACTCTGGCATCAGTAGTTCAATCGGAGGGCGCCGGAAAAACCGGCGCCCTCTTTTTCAATCCAGCCCTGTCTTTATGACCGCGATGTTCACAGGTCGCTTATGAGAGGCCGCTTCGCTCTGTTCGTTATTTTGGCCGGCCTTCAACTCGCCATGCAAGGTCAGTCCTTGCCGGAACATTGCGTGGATTGCATCCGGCTTCCCGAATCCACCAATGTATGTTGGTGGGCGGGGATAATCGAACACGGCTTCCAGATGCCGCTCTCTGAGGGTTACACGGCCAACACAGACGCGGATAACTACGAAAACCAAGTCCAGCCGTTGCTGTTGTCGGACCAGGGCGACGTCATCTGGTCGGAAGACCCGTTCAAGATTCAGTTTCAGCAGGGAACTTTGCTGGTGGTGTCCAAGGGCGGGCGGATGATTCAGAGCAAGCCGGGACATTCGCTTCGGGAAGCGTTCCTGTACGCCAGTGCCAGGTATTTCCCTCCGTCTGGAAAAACGCCCGATGAACTGTTGTTTTCGAGTCCGGAGTACAACACCTGGATAGAATTGATGTATGACCAGAACCAGGCCGGCATATTGAGCTACGCCAAAGGCATTCGGGATCATGGCTTCCCGGCCGGGGTCTTGATGATTGACGACAATTGGCAGGAGGATTACGGAAAGTGGGATTTTCATAAAGGCAGGTTTCCCAATCCCAAAGCGATGATCGCCAGCCTGCACGCCGACGGCTTCAAGGTCATGCTCTGGGTCTGTCCGTTTGTCAGCCCGGATTGCGACGTCTGCCGCGATCTGGCAAAGAGAAACCTTCTGGCCAAGGACAAATCGGGAGAGCCGGCCCTCGTCCGGTGGTGGAACGGCGCCAGCGCGGTGCTGGACTTTACCAATCCCGACGCGGTGGATTGGTTCCGCTCCCGCTTGGACTATCTGCAGGCGACCTATCAAGTGGATGGCTTCAAATTTGATGCCGGCGACAGCCTGTTTTATCGCGGGGTCACGGTCTCTCAGATGGTTTCGCCCAATGAACAGACCGAGTTGCATGGCAAGATCGGTCTTCATTATCCGCTCAATGAATACCGGGCCATGTGGAAAATGGGCGGCCAACCTCTGGTGGAACGTTTGAGCGACAAGGCCCACTCCTGGACGGATCTCAGAAAAGTGGTCCCCGACATGATTTTGGAAGGGTTGATGGGCTATCCTTTCTCCTGTCCCGACATGATAGGAGGAGGCGAATTTACCTCTTTTCTTCCAGGTTCGGTTATTGACCAGGAATTGATTGTGCGTTCCGCGCAATGCCAGGCCCTGATGCCGATGATGCAGTTCTCCGTGGCTCCCTGGCGCGTGCTCGACCAAGCGCATCTCAATGCTGTTCTCAAAACCGTCAAGGTGCGCGACGATCATAAAAGCTATATTCTGAGTCTGGTCCGGCAATCGGCGCTGACCGGTGAGCCGGTCGTTCGTTCCATGGAATATGTTTTCCCGCACCAAGGGTATGACCGGGTGAACGACCAGTTTATGCTCGGAAATTCGATTCTTGTCGCCCCGGTGTTGGAGAAAGGAATGTGCGAAAGAGAAGTAATTCTTCCATCCGGCGCTTGGAAAGCCTTTAATGGAAAGCTCTACCAAGGCCCCGCCACCTTTTCGCTGCCAGTTGCGCAGGATCAGTTGTGTTACCTGGAGAAATCGGAGTAGCCTTGCGTTTCTCTTCTTTCCGTTTTGGCTTGTGGCACTTTTTCCCCGACGCTAAACTTCAGACTTGAATTCCAAATGAGCGCCAATTCCCTGCGGGTGGATGGGTTGCGCAACTGGCGCGGGCCGGTCGTTGCCATCTGGGTTTTCTGTTCTATTTGCGCCGGGGGCCGGCCTCCGGAGACTTCCCCGTCCAGACCGGCGGAATTCACCATCAAATCCTGGTCAATGGCTGATGGCCTGCCCCACCTCTCCGTGACGGCGCTCGCGCAGACCCGCGACGGTTTCATTTGGATAGGCACCTTGGCCGGGTTGGTGCGTTTTGACGGAGTGAGTTTCGATGTTTTCACTCCTCAGAATTGTCCTCAACTGCCAAAAAGCCGCATCGGCGGACTTTTCGAAGGGGCCGACGGCACGCTTTTTATCACGACGGAACGCGGTGGCGGCTTGGTGGCGCTTCGCGGAGGGAAATTCGACCAGTTGCTGGGTTCGGGAAACGAAGAGGACGAGATTATCGCATGCTTGAACGAAAGGGCAGGGGATTCATTGTTTGTCGCGCGTTCCGGTGCGCTCTGGGGTTGGTCGGGATCAAGTTTGACCGCCATCTCCACTAATCGGGATTTTTATCCCGTATTGCCCAGAAGCGTCTTTCAAGACGATCGGGAGCGGCTCTGGATGCTCAGTCAGGCTGGGGGTAAAAACCGGCTCATTCGCTTTGGCTCGGGACGGCTTGAATCCGTTGCGTTGGAGGGAGCGATTGCCGGCGGCCAGGTTGACGCGCTGGCAGAAGATCTTCAGGGTCAACTCTGGCTGGGCACTTCGCGCGGCTTGGCCGTCTTGCGAGGAGACCGGTTTGACCCGGTTGAGCTGCCGGAATCGGGGAGCCAGACGGAGATCACCGACTTGGCTGCTTGCAGAGATGGCGGCCTGTGGGTTTGCCGCTCAAATTATTGGCAAAGAAAATACAAGGCCGGGCGCTGGGTCGGCCCCGCTGCTGAAATCTCCGGCGTCACAACCTCACTCAATATCTTATGCGAAGACCGCTATGGAAACCTCTGTTTGGGACGATACCCCGAAGGCTTGGTGCGGGTCTCTGGGGACGGAATTGTGTCAAAGATTGACCGGCAGGGCGGACTTCCCGGCACGACCGTCACCTGTTACCTCGCAGACCGCGAGGGAAATGAATGGCTGGGCCTCTTTGACGGCGGACTGGTTCGCCTGCATCCCCGGCGCTTTAGCGTCCTGGGCGGCGCGGCTCTGACGACCCCTGTCTATTCGATTTGTGAAGACCATGAGCAAGCCATCTGGGTCGGCAGCAGCTTTGGAGGTCTTTACCGCTTCCGCGGCACCAATATGACTCGCTATGGGGCCAGTGATCTCCCGTTGACTGACATTTGGTCCTTGTTTGAGGACAGTCAGTCCAATCTGTGGGTGGGCACTTCCTCTTATGGCGTCTATCGCTTCCGGCAGGATCATTTTGCGCCGATGTTCGACCGCGTCCAGATTTCCGACCGGGTCAATGTTATTTACGAAGACCATCGGGGCCGCATCTGGTTCGGAAATTTGAATGGCTTGACGTGCTATGAAAAGGGAAAGCTCACCAAAACGTCCATGCCTTGGTTTTCTGACGAGTACGAGGTCGTGGCCATTGTCGCCGACAGACAGGACCGCCTCTGGGTGGGCACCAAGGGGGCCGGCGTGTTTTGTTTGAACAACGATCTCTTCTCTTCCTACACCATCACCAACGGCCTTTTGAGCAATCTGGCTTGGTCTTTGTACGTGGACGCCGATGACACCCTTTGGATTGGCACCGCGGACGGCGGTTTAAGCCGCCTGCGGGACGGTAAGATTGCCAACTTCTCGCCCGACGACGGCCTGGCGGACCATACCCTCTGCCACATTACTGAAGATTCCCAGGGAAGACTCTGGTTCAGTTCCCCGCACGGCGTATTCTATGTCGAGAAGGCGGCTCTGGATTCCTTCGCTTCCGGCAAGACCAGGAGCTTCTCCTGCACCAGTTATGATCAGTCCGATGGGATGCTCTCCGCCTCCTGCACCTGCGCGTTCCAGCCGGCCGGTTGTAAAACCAAAGATGGGCGCCTGCTCTTCCCTACTCTCAACGGCGTGGCCGTGGTGCGGCCCGATACCGTGGACGCCAACACGCTGCCCCCGCCCGTGCTTATAGAGGATGTCACTATGGACGGGAATGTCCAAAGCCCGAAGATCACAACTTCCAACCAGGGTAAAACGGCGGCGCTGATCCTGCCGCCGGGCAAGAGGCAATTGGACTTCCACTACACAGCCCTGAGTTTTTCGGCCCCGGAAAAGGTGCATTTCAAGTATCACATGGATGGGCTGGATTCCGATTGGGTGGACGGCGGCACCAAGCGGATGGCCCATTATTCCTACCTCCCGCATGGCCGTTACCAATTTCAAGTGCAAGCGTGCAATAACGACGCTGTCTGGAACACTCAAGGCGCCACTTTGGATCTGATCGTTTTGCCGCACCTGTGGCAGACTTGGTGGTTCATCGTGGCCGCTTTGCTCAGCGGCGCCACGGGCATCGCGTTGACGGTGCGGAGCATCGAGAAAGCCAAGGCTCGGCGGCGTTTTGAGCGCCAGCAGCAGGTTCACGCCGTCGAACGCGAACGCACGCGCATCGCCAGGGATTTTCACGACGATCTGGGCGCCTGCCTGACCAACATCATCGTCCTCAGCGCATTGGTCGAGGCGGACAAGGCAAGGCCCAAAGAAGTTGAAGCGCACGCAGCCAAGATCGCAGGCGCCGCCCAGAAGGCGGTGCGGGGCTTGGGCACCATTGTCTGGGCTGTCAATCCGCGCAATGACACCCTCGACAGCCTTGCGCAGTACCTCAGCCAGTACGCGCATGACTTTTTCGAAGCCTCGCCCATCGCCTGCCATTTGGACCTCCCGACAGAGGCGCCGCCCTTATCGCTCACAGCCGAAGTGCGCCATAACTTGTTTATGGTCGCCAAGGAGGCGCTCAATAACGTCGTCAAGCACTCCGGGGCCTCCGAAGCTCATCTGCGCCTCAAGCTTCAAGAGGGGTTCCTGGAGATTCAGGTGGAGGATAACGGCCGCGGTTTCCCAAACGGGGTCGCCATCACGGGCAAGCGCAGTGGATTGGCCAACATGCGGCAACGAGCCAATATCATTGGCGCCTCGCTTTCCATCGAAAGCCAGCCGGGCGAAGGCGTTTCCGTCCGCGTGCGCCTGCCTTGTCCACCGGGAAAATGAGACCATGTTAATGTGATTGACAAATCAAAACTATGAATGTCCGTGTGGCCTTGGTGGAAGACGACAACGATCTGCGCATGAGCATCAAAACTCTTCTTGGCAGGTCGTCCTGGATTCGCGTCGTCGCCGATTATGCCGACGCCGAATCCGCCTTGGCGGACATCGCCCGGCGCAAGCCGGAGGTCGTGCTGATGGACGTCAACTTGCCCAAGATGGACGGCGTGGAATGCGTCCGGCAGTTGAAGACCATTCTGCCCGAAGCGCATTTCCTCATGCTCACGGTCCACGATGACAATGATTCCCTTTTCAACTCCATCCTGGCGGGTGCTGACGGCTATCTCCTCAAAGACACGGTTCCCGCCCGGCTCTTGGAAGCCATTCAGGAAGTCCGCACCGGCGGTTCGCCGATGACGCCGCAGATCGCCCGCCGCATCGTCCAGTGCTTCCGCAAAAGCGGCCCGGTGCGCGCCAATTTGGAGAACCTCACGCCGCGCGAAATGGAAGTCCTGGAGCAACTGGCCCTGGGCAACCGTTACAAGGAGATCAGCGACAATCTGAAAATCAGCCTCGACGGCATCCGCTTCCATATCCGCGGCGTGTACAACAAGCTGCATGTCCACTCCCGAACCGAGGCCGTCTTGAAGTACCTTGGGCGATAACCCCAATCATTGGCTGCTTTTCCGGGAGCGCGGTCGTCTCGACCGCCCCCGTCGGCGTCCCGCAGACGGAATCCTTCGTCCGAAATCGCTCCGCCTATTTTGGGGTGTCCAAACCCTCGCTGATGATTCGCGGCGGTAGCCCGAGCAAAATCTTGACATTACAAGTTCGTGGCTGATCATGGACTTGCGCATGAAATACAAAGAATTGACACTTCAATTGCTCGCCTGTTTGGCCGCGCTCGGCATTCGTCTCTCCGCGTCTGCCGCCGACCCGCCGGCGGATCAAGCCGGCCAAATTGACGGCTTCCGGGACACAGCGATGCTGCCCGGCGGCAAATGGCACGTGCATGATCCGGACCGTCCGCAGCCGCCCGTCATCACGCCGGGGGCCGTGTTCAGTCAAAACGCTCCCGCGCCCTCCGACGCCGAGATGCTTTTCGACGGAACGGATTTGTCAAAGTGGCAAGCCGCCGGCGGGGGGGACGCCAAGTGGAAGGTCCGGGATGGCTGCGTGGAAACCCAACGCGGCGGGGGCATCCGCACGCGCGGGAAGTGGGCCGATTTCCAACTGCACGTCGAGTTCTCTGAACCCAATCCGCCCGAGGGCACGAGCCAGGGCCGGGGCAACAGCGGCATCCTCATCAACAACATGTACGAAGTCCAGGTCCTCGACTCTTTTGAAGCCAAAACCTATCCCGACGGGCAATGCGCCGCCATCTACGGCCAGTCGCCTCCCCTGGTCAACGCCTGCAAGCCCCCGGGCCAATGGCAGACCTACGACATCATCTTCGAGTCGCCGCGCTGGAATGAGAAAGGCGAACTGGACAAGAAGGCCGTCATCACCGTGCTTCACAACGGCGTCGTCGTGCAGAACCATTACGAACTCATCGGCATGACCGACGGCATCAATAGCCAGTTGCCCTGGAAATCGCTCTCGAAATATCCGCGCCCGCATCCGCCGGAAGTCTTCATCGAATTGCAGGACCACAACAACCCCGTCCGCTTCCGCAATATCTGGATTCGCCCCCTGGGCCAGCGTGACCCGTCTTAATGCGCCTGCTCCGGTGAGTGCTGGCCTTATTCGTTAGGATTTCTTTCTCTTGTGCTCATTAATTCGGGTGTAAAAGCGATGCGAGCCGAAGAAGTCCAGGCACACCATCTCAAAGGCATCCTCGTTCATCTCGATGTTGTCTTTCTTGAGATGTTCCCGAAGGAAATTCCGCATCAGATTGCTTGCTCGCTGGCAAGCTTCAGTATCTGTATCGTCAAACGCCTCGGGATGAACCGACTCCAGCAGGTCGTAAAGTTTGGAGCGGTACGAGTCGGAAAGGCAGATGAGGCCGCGCGCCGAATTCATTCCGGGAGTGCTGGCGAAATAGGCGTCAGCGCACTGCTTGCAGAAATGCTGCTCGCGGTCCGTCACCGGCTCCCCGCCGGGGAACGTGGTGCTGAGGTGAACCGTGGCTGCTCTTTGCTGGCACGCTTGACAGAGCATAAGGCTGATTTATTCAACCTCCGGGTTGTCTGTTGAAACTGATCCTCCGGCCGAATCAGGAACTCGCAAGTTGTTCATAATCAATACGCCCATCATATAAAGGCCAGTTCGTGTATGGCAACGTAATAATGCAATCCTTCCGGGCATTCGTTGGGCGAAAAAACCGGCGTCCGATGGAAAATATTGGTAATCGGTCAGTGACGGAGGGGGCCGGGGAAGGGTAGGGTCGCCTCGCCGAGGCGACCGCTCTGGCAAAAACCTGCGGACGGCTCGGCGAGCCGTCCCTGCCATCCGTGGCTGACGCGTTACAAATATTGGTAATCCGTCAGTGAAGGATGGTAGGGCGCGCACTCCGTGCGCGCCGCGGCGGGCAACGGAGTGCCCCCCCAACCCACCATTACCGCCGTCACTGACCCATGACAAATATTGTCACTTTTTTGTTGCATTCCCATCAAAACGTGGTAACATGAAATCTGTTCGGCGCTCATGCGCCTGTTCTTTGAAAGTCCGCGGCAAAAAGGGGACGGGAAGACAAGGATAAAGGATGAAGGCTAAAGGCTGAAGGAAGAAGGCAAAGGCGGCATCCTTTTGCGTCGTTGCGTCTTTGCGCCCTGGCGTTGAAATCCCCCCGCCTTGTTGAGCGGAGCGATCACTGCGGCACCGCCGAGGGCCAGGTGCTTCAGCCCATGCCAGGACTGCGCTTGATTGCGCTTAATTGCACTTAATCGCACCTGATTGAACCAAAAAAATGATGAATTCCCGGTTCCCGGGGGCAAACCGGCCGTCTCGCCGGCTGGCCTTTGGCGGTCGCCGAGCGGGGGGGGGGTGAAATTGGCTCCGCTCACTGGCCACCGGCCACTAACCACTTGCCCCCGCAACCCAACCCTTGAAAAGAGGCCGTTTTGGGCTATTTTACGGGGGAACGGCGATTTTTTAAAAATATCTGTTGCCAGAGTGGGGTCCGTCGAGTATATTCCGCGCTCCGTTTCCCTAAATGGGGACGCGGACTGAAAGTATTACGAATGCCGACAGTTAATCAACTCGTCCGCCGAGGACGAAGGAAATTGCGCAGCAAGTCCAAAGCACCGGCCTTGCAGTACTCCCCCTTTAGGCGCGGGGTCTGCATCCAGGTGATGACGCGCACGCCCAAAAAGCCCAATTCGGCCATGCGCAAGGTGGCCAAGGTCCGCCTCACCAACGGGTTCGAGGTCATCGCCTACATCCCCGATGAAGGCCATAACTTGCAGGAACACTCCATTGTCTTGGTGCGGGGCGGGCGTGTGAAGGACCTGCCGGGTGTCCGGTATCACATTGTCCGTGGCACGTTGGATGCCGCGGGAGTGGAGAAGCGGCGCGTGAGCCGCTCAAAGTACGGTGTCAAACGCCCCAAAGCGGCAAAAGTCGCCCCCAAACCGGCGGAGACCCCCGCTACCTGATTTTTATGTCCAGACGTCGTCGAGCAGTCAAAAGGCCGCTGGTGGAAGACAGCAAATACCACAGCACGCTGGTGTCGCGCCTGGTCAACACGGTCATGTGCAAGGGCAAGAAGACCACCGCCCAGAACATCGTCTATGGCGCCTTCGATCAGATCGCCGCCAAGAACCCGGCGACCAATCCGCTGGAAATCTTGCAGCGGGCGGTTGATAACGCCAAGCCGCGGCTGGAAGTCAAACCCCGCCGTGTCGGCGGAGCGACCTACCAGGTGCCCATGGAGGTGCCGGTGGACCGCCAATTGTCGCTGGCCATGCGCTGGCTGGTGGACCTGGCCGACGCGCGCAAAGGAACCGCCATGCGCGAGGCCCTGGCGGCCGAAATCCTGGACGCTTTTCAAGGCCAGGGCAACGCCATCCGCAAACGTGATGAGGTGCATAAAATGGCACAGGCCAACAAGGCCTTCGCACATTTCCGCTGGTAATTAACAGACAACGAGCAAAGCCCCGACGCGCAGGCACAGCGGGGCCTTTTTATTATATGACAGAAGCGATTTTAGAGAATAAAGCAGTGAACTCGCCCACTCGAAAACACACGATGGAGCGCACTCGCAACATTGGCATTGCCGCGCACATTGACGCCGGCAAGACCACCACCACCGAGCGCATCCTTTTTTACACCGGCCTCATCCACAGGATCGGCGACGTGGATGACGGCAACACCGTCACCGACTGGATGGAGCAGGAGCGCGAACGGGGCATCACCATCACCTCGGCCGCCGTCACCTGTTACTGGCCGCACAAGAAGGAGGGACACCTCCAGAAGCTCTTTGCCGGTCTGAACCATCGCATCAACATCATTGACACACCGGGCCACGTGGATTTCACCGCCGAGGTCGAACGCTCCATGCGCGTGCTGGACGGCGCCGTGGCCGTGTTTTGCGGCGTCGCCGGCGTCCAGCCCCAATCGGAGACCGTCTGGCGCCAGGCCACCAAATACAAGGTGCCCCGCATCGCTTTCGTCAACAAAATGGACCGCACCGGCGCCAACTTCGACAACGCCCTCAATGACATGCGCAAAAAGCTGGGCGCCTATGCCTTTGCCGTCTATCTGCCCATCGGCGCCGAGGACACTTTTGAAGGCGTCATTGACGTCGTCAACCAGCGCGCCATCTCCTGGGGCCAGGGCGAAGTGGTCAAGGAGGGCTTGAGCTACGTCATCGGCGACATCCCGCACCCCTTGCAGAAAAAGGCCAAAGCCGCCCTCCACGAATTGCTTCACGCCGTCGCTGACAAAGACGACGAAGTGGCCGAATTGGTCATCCATGACAAGCCCGTGCCGCCGCTGGTCCTCAAGGCCGCCATCCGCCGCCTGACCTGCAAGATCGAATTGGTCCCCGTCCTCTGCGGCTCCGCCTTCAAGAAAAAGGGCGTCCAGCCTCTCATTGACGCCATTATTGACTACCTGCCCAGCCCGTTGGACGTTCCCCCCGCCCAAGGCATCGAGCCGGGCACCGACAATGTCGTCGTTGTCGAAGCCGACGACAACAATAAATTCTGTTCCCTCGCCTTCAAGCTCTGGACGGACGTTTACGCGGGCAAGCTGGTGTTTTTCCGCGTCTATTCCGGCCACCTCAAGAAGGGCGACACCATTTACAATCCCCGCACCCGCCGCCGCGAGCGCGTCTCCCGCCTGATGATCATTCAGGGCAACGAACGCAAGGACGTTGACCATGTCAATGCCGGCGACATTGCCGCTCTGGTCGGGCTGCGCAACATCACCACCGGGGACACCTTGTGCGACGAGGATTTCGAGGTCATGCTCGAACCGCCGACCTTTCCCGAACCGGTCATCAGCATGGCGGTGGAGCCTAAAACCAAGGCCGACCGCGAGAAGATGGGCACCGGCTTGCAGCGTTTGGCGGAGGAAGACCCCACTTTCCGTTGCTTCAACAACGAGGAAACCGGCCAGCTTATCATTGCCGGCATGGGTGAATTGCACCTGGAGATCATCGTGGACCGCCTCAAGCGCGAGTTCAAGGTGGACGCCTCCACCGGCGCACCCCAGATCGCCTACCGCGAGACCATCACCGGCGCCGCCGAGGGCGAGGGCAAATACATCAAGCAATCCGGCGGCCGCGGCCAATATGGCCATGCCTGCGTCACCGTCGCCTCCCAGCCGCGCGGCACGGGCGTCGAAATTCTCAACAAAATCGTCGGCGGCGCCATCCCCAAGGAATACATCCCCGCCGTCATTGACGGCATCCAGGAAGCCTGCAAGAGCGGCGTCTATGCCGGCTATCAGGTCATTGATGTCAAAGTCGAGATCGTTGACGGCTCCTTCCACGAGGTGGATTCCAACGAAATGGCCTTCAAAATGGCCGGCATTTTCGCCCTCAAAGACGCCTTCAAGAAGGCCAAACCCATCCTCCTGGAGCCGATCATGAAGGTCGAAGTCACCACACCGGACGAATACCAGGGCGATTTGCTGGGCGACATCAACCGCCGGCGGGGCAAAATAATTGGCATTGACGCCAAAGCCGGACAGACCATACTCAACGCGCACGTGCCGCTGGCCGAATTGTTCGGCTACGCCACGGCCATACGGTCGCTTTCCAAGGGACGCGCCTCGTACTCGATGGAACCCTTGACATTTGAGCAGGTTCCATCCAGTATCCTGAACGTCATTCTGGAACAGGCGGGCAAGAAGCCGGCGGCCAGAACTTAAATATTTAAATTTGTTCTTTTTATGGCGGGACAACGTATTCGCATTCGCTTGAAGGCCTATGACCATCGCGTCATTGACCAGTCGGCACATGACATCGTCGAAACGGTCAAACGCACCGGCGCCCGCGTCGCCGGCCCCATCCCTCTTCCTACCCGCATCGAGCGTTTCACCGTCCTGCGCTCGCCCCACGCCGACAAAAAATCGCAGGAAACCTTCGAGCAACGCACCCACAAGCGCCTGCTGGACATCATCGAACCGACGGCCAAGACGGTGGACGAACTCAAAAAGTTGAACCTGCCCGCCGGCGTTGACATCACCATCAAGATTTAACCCTCTCACCGCCATGCTCGGACTCCTCGGAAAAAAACTCGGCCAGACCAGCGTCTATGACGCCCAGGGCGTGCTCGTCCCCGTCACCATCGTCCTGGTCGGCCCCAACCGGGTCATCCAAACCAAGACCGTCCAATCCGACGGCTACAACGCCGTCCAATTGGGCTTCGACGACCAGAAGGAGCATCGCGTGACCAAACCGTTGCTGGGCCATTTCAAAAAATTCTCCGCCTCCCCCGTCAAGCGCGTGCGCGAGTTCCGTGATTTCACTCTCCAGGTCAAGCCCGGCGACGTGCTCGGGCCGGCCATCTTCGCCCAGGGCGATTTTGTGGACGCCATCGGCGTCACCAAGGGCAGGGGATTCGAAGGGGTGATGAAGCGGCACAATTTCCGCGGCGGCGACGCCTCTCACGGCGCCAAGGGCTGGCGGCGGCGCGCCGGGGCCATCGGGCAGCGCCTTTTCCCCGGCACCGTCATGCGCGGCATGAAAATGCCCGGACACATGGGCCAGGTCCGCCGCACCGCCCAAAACCTCCAGATCATCCAGGTCCGCGAGGCCGATAATTTGTTGCTCATCAAGGGCGCCGTTCCCGGCGCCAACAACGACTACGTCATCATCCGCGAATCCAAGAAACTGCCCAAAGGCTCCGCTCGGGCCAAACGCCGCCTGGAAGTTCGCTCCACCGCCACCGACACCCCGGCCGCCAAACTCAAATCGGCCGCAAAACCCGCCGCCGCGCCGGCCGCTGCCGCTGCCGCCCCGGACGCCAAAAAGAAATAGCTTATGAAGCTCACGGTCAAAGACATCCAGGGCAAGGACCAGGGCGAGATGGAGGTTAAAATGCCCCTCATCGAAAACGGCAAGGGCACCCAAGCCGTCCACCAGACCATCGTCGCCTTCAACTCCGCCCAACGCATGGGCACCGCCTGCACCAAGAACGTCGGCGAGGTCGCCGGCACCAACAAAAAACCCTGGCGCCAAAAAGGCACCGGCCGCGCCCGCGCCGGCTCCTTTCAATCCCCCTTGTGGCGCGGCGGCGGGGTCGTCTTCGGTCCCAGGCCGCGCGATTTTTCCATCAAGGTCGGCCGGGCCACCCGCCAACTGGCCCTGCGCAAGGCCCTGAGCGAGCGCCTCAAGGCCGGCGATGTTCTTATAGTTGACGATTTGAAACTCGCCTCCCCCAAGACCCGGGAATTTCTGGGCGTCCTCTCCGCCCTGGGGCTGGCCGGCTCCGCTTTGTTGGTTTCCCACCTCCCCGACCCCAACCTCCGGCTCGCCTCCCGCAACGTGCGCCGGGTGGAACTGGCCACGGGCGATTCGCTCAACACCTACCAGGTGCTCCGCAGCGATAAATTAGTCTTTACACGCGGCGCCTTCGAGCAGGTCGAAGCGCGCCTGGCCAAGGAATGACATGAACCCCTTTGAAATCATCAAGACCATGCGCGTGACCGAGAAGGGCACCCGCCAGACCGAGAAACACAACCAGTACACCGTCGTGGCCGACCGCCGCGCCACCAAGAGCGAGATCCGCCAGGCCGTTCAGGAACTTTTCAAGGTCAAGGTCCTCCGTGTCAACACCCTCAACGTCCGCGGCAAGGCCCGCCGCAGCCGCACCCCCTTCGCGGGCCGCGCTCCCAACTGGAAAAAGGCCATCGTCACCCTCAAAAAAGAGGACAAGATCAGCCTGACCTAGCTGCCGCCTTCAACCCTCCTAATCTTAATCTTAACCCTGCCTAATCTTCTCTTTTTTCCCGCCCATACTTGGCGGAACCGATCCGTTTTTCCTTATCGCTTATTGAGTTTATCGTTGGCTGGGTAGAGGTGGACCCCTAAAATTAGACCACGGGTAAATTTCGATTTTTGCCGGTTTGCTGTAGATAAGAAAGAGCAGACTTATGAAAGCAAAACGGAAACGACACAGTGCGGCCTTCAAGGCCAAAGTGG